>ERZ833963.12-NODE-12-length-238777-cov-119.762452_pt1 | contig 238777 bp, 181 predicted proteins | sample MGYA00519693_ERZ833963 | MGnify/ENA primary metagenome ERZ833963 (study PRJEB31850, sample SAMEA3708748) | human gut metagenome | biome: human gut; feature: human-associated habitat; material: faeces | place: China | collected 2014 ...
TTCTGACGATACCGTTATATTCTAAAGTCGCGAACGAATCCGTTACAAAAACAATCAATTTCAAAGAGCGCATTGTAAATGTGAAACTGAAGGACATCAGTGCCTGGTCAACCGAGCACCTGCCCAAGAATTGGGTTACAGAACGAACCAAGACGCTCAGAAAAGTGAGCTAAAATTGGCACAACGAACTGGACACCCTAACTGACAACCTTCTACAATACCGCCACTGGATGGGCCTGCAGCCTCCTGCCGCCTTCTGGGAACAGAATGTGACGCAAGGACGCGGTAAGGCTTATGGCATAGAGATGGAGGCACGGTATCGAATGCGACGGCTGACCGCGCAGATGGCTTACACCCTGTCGTGGAGTAAGCGTAAGTTTCCAGAGCTATACTACGGATGGTTTTACGACCAGTTCGACAACCGTCACAGACTGAATACGACAATACGATACGCAATGACGAATAGAATCTCAGTGTTCGCCGCCTTGACATTGAGGAGCGGTAATCGTGTGTCGTTTCCTACGGCATCTGCCGTCAACCCACGGATGCCTGAAGATGACGACAATCATGAACTGACTTACATTTACGGTAAGCCCAACTGCCTGTTGCTGCCTCTCTACCACAGGCTGGACTTAGGTTTCAACTTCAAGCATACCACGAGAAAGGGTCATGAAGCTATCTGGAATGTCAGCGTATATAATGCCTACTGTCATCTGAACACCATATATGCCAAAGTAAGGCAGGCCAACGACGGAAGCATAGCGGCAAAAGCAAAGGGATACATCCCTATCATCCCATCGGTAAGTTATACTATAAGGTTCTGAAAGAAATGACAAAACAAGTTCTATTCTTCATACTTATCACGCTCTGCATGCTGACGTCTTGCGGTGACAACATCGACATCCGTCAAGGGGAGACTCCCAAGTTTGTCATCTACGCCTTTCCAAGCGCAAGCGACACCATTCCCATAACGATTTCTGTTACTAAACCGGCTGGTCATAAAACACCAGTCCTCTCACATGCAACGATAAGTGTCACGTGCCTGATCAACGGCAAGGTAGATGAGATAAAGTTTGCCGACTCGTCTAATGTCTCCGGCCTGCCCGTGCTTACCTATTATGCCATTGGTAAGCACAAGACAGGCGACAGAGTAAGAGTGTCTGTTGTACCTGCAAACCATCAAGATGGCATAGACTTGACAAAAGCATGGGGAGAGACAGAAATACCGGAGTCACCATCCATTGACAGCATTTCCATGGATACCATATACCATAAAGAAGATAACTATACAAGACTTAAGGTAGCGTTTCACAAAACGCATGGTGTGCAATATTACGCCGCAAGGGTTAAGGGGATGGAGTATTTCGAGTCGGTCGACTCTGTAAGCTGTGTGTCTGAGGAAATAGAGACAAGTCTTGAGCCTTTGCTTAACGGACTGACAGACACAGAGCTTAACTTTGGCACAAAGAACGACTTCTATCATTTGATGTATGTCTTTGATTCGTCCCAAGTGACATCGCAGGCGGTGACATTGCATTTGTGTGTCCTTGAACAGGCATACGTTTCGGCTTATCGTGTCGAACTGTTCTCACTATCACCGGAGTTTTATCATATGCTGAAGTCAATCAATGACATCAACAATAATGATATAGGAGAGCATGGTCTTGCCTTCATCCAACCGACATATACTAATATCTACGGTGGTTACGGATGCGTGGCTGGATACGGATGCGTTAAATCTCAATGGCTGAAATGAATAGCCTCATTTGCCTCATTTTCAAGCGAGCGTTTTGAATCTGTAAAAAGAGGAAACTTCCGAAATGTTTCTCAAATGTTTCCCAAGAGGAAAAGAAAAATCCCGTAAGCTCTTTGTGTAAAAGGACTTACGGGATTTATATTGTACCCAGACTCGGGGACGCGAATACTGAATTGAGCAAATGATAATGTATTTAGAAACATTCAAAATTATCTATTATCATTTGATACTCAATGCGTTACATGAGCAGCGGCTTTCAGAGTCATTCTGCCTTATATTTAAAAATATGGTTCATCCGTCTATACCGGTTCTATTCTGAGACGACAGATAGAGGCACATGGCTACAACACCAGGGACTTGGCTATGCTCATAGGCAGCACCAAGGAATTGTTGGATGGCATCGTAGCAGAGCAGAAGGCATTGACGATGGATATAGCGCAAGGCCTTGAGATGGTTCTTGGTGTATCCGCTGCAATGTGGATGAACCTGCAAAAGGCATACGACCAAGCAATGAGTGTATAAGAATAGGACAAGGTAACATTCGGAGGTTAAAAGAAAAGCAGAATTTTCTTTGGCATCTCGCATGTTTGCATTACTTTTGTAACTGAAACATACTGGCAAAACTTATTATTATGGTAACGAAGGCAGAACTACAACAGCTCTTGAAGAGCACAGAGACATACCGCATAGAGCGCACGGTGTCCACTGGCAACAAGGACAAGTTCAGTGAGGCTATCTGTGCGTTCTCCAACGACCTGCCCGGCTCTCACAAGAACGGCTATCTGATCATAGGAGCAGAAGACAACGGTGACATAAAGCCCGGCTTCAAGGTTACAGACGCTCTGCTGAAGAATATCGCTGCCCTGCGCTCGGATGGCAACATACTGCCGATACCGACCATGAGCGTTGAACGCTTCGCGTTCCCCGAAGGCGACCTGCTTATCTGTGAGGTGCAACCGTCACCGATGACTCCCGTCCGTTATCGTGGTCGTGTGTTTGTACGCATCGGGCCAAGGCGTGACATAGCATCAGAGGATGAAGAGCGTATACTGACAGAGAGACGTACCGCCAACATGGCAACGTTTGACGTTACGCCATGCCTGCGCGCCAGGCTATCCGATTTGAATGTTGACATGATACGCAATGGCTATCTCCCCAAAGCCGTTGACGCGGACGTGCTGGCCGGTGACAGCAGAAGTCTTGAGGAGCAGATGGCATCGGTGGGCTTGTACGATATGAACAACCATTGTCCAACGAATGCTGCCGTAATACTCTTTGCCCACCGCCCGAAGCAGTTCATACCAGGTGCTTACGTGCAGTACGTGCAGTTCGGTGGTACCGACAAGGCATCGGAGATATTGAATGAGCGCGTCTTCACAAGTTGTCTCTTCGATCAACTCCCGAAGCTCGACACCTTCACGGAGAACAGCGTCGTAACGACGCGGCCAGTGCCTGTAACTGCCTTCCGTGAGGAGCAAGTCGTCAACTATCCGAGGGAAGCGATAAGAGAGCTACTGCTGAATGCGGTCATGCACCGCGACTACAGTTCCAATATGCCGATACGCTATTATGAGTTCAGCGACCGCTTAGAGATAATGAACGCTGGCGGACTCTATGGCAAAGCACGTCCTGAGAACTTCCCGCACGTCAACGACTACCGAAACCCCATCATAGCCGAGGCGTTGAAGAACCTTGGCTATGTCAACATGTTCAACCGTGGTGTGAGCCGCGTGAAGGAACTCTTCAAGGAGAACGGCAATCCGCCCATAGACTTCAATGTGGACAAGATCACGGTGTTCGAGGTGGTGGTGAAGCCGAATGTGTCAGCAACAAGTCCATCTACAAATGTTGGTAAAGCTACAAATAGAGGTAGAAAGAAAATGGTACCGAGTAAAACCGAGTTGGATAAATTACTCTTCTATTGCAGAGAATCAAGGACATTGACCGAGATACTTAACTATATGGGATATACAAACAGAACAAAGTTCCGTAATAAGTATGTGAAGCCATTACTTCAAGAAGGACAGTTACTAATGACCGACTTGGCACATCCCACAAGTAAGTTTCAGAAGTACGTAGCTAAAGCGTGAGCAATATTAGAAAATGCTTATCTTGGTCCCGAAATTCATCTTAGTCCCACTTTTATTTCGGGACCAAGATGATTTCTGGGACCAAGTTGATAAAAAGGAATATTGTTGTAACATACTAAATATCAAGATGTTGCTCATTCTGTTTTCCTTATATGACTTATAATCATCTTGGTCCCTAAATTCTTTTTAGGCACCAAGTTAGGAACCAAGTAGAAATGACCTAATAAACGCACAATTTGTTTATTATCAATCAGATAGATTCGTAATCCTCTTAGTCCCTCATTTGAGGATGTCTTTAGGGACCAAGTTAAGGCACCAAGATAACAGGCACCAAGTTGAAGCAGCGGCCTTGCCAGTCGCCTTCTTTTCAAAAAGAGTATGATTGCGGCAACATGTAGCAGTGGACATTGTGGTAACCGGGAGCTTGCTATTGGCCAACTCGTTTCCACAAGTTAGCAAAAATATGCTAATATAAGGCTTTGTTTGTTAATATCTGTTCATTTCTGCGTTTCGTCCGATAATATCTTTCGAGGAAACGGAAAAAACATCCTAACTTTGCGGCTGTAAGGGGTCAAGACAAGCCCGACCATTTGCACATTGATTTTCTTTTGGAGTCATTGGGCTCCGTTCATTTCTAAAATGTGCATATGGCAAGAGATCAAGTTTACATCACATCAACCTTATCATGGGTGCGGCCAAGACCGCCACCATGAAATTAGAACTATGGGCATACCAAACACAATGGGAGTGCCCACTAATGTCAGACTACCACTTACCACCTATTATATGGCACATAAGTCCATGCAGCAGGATAATCCTAACCATCATTACCATAATTTCTTTATGAATACACCTACCAATTTCAAAAACACAAGTCACGCCAGCGAGCGTGACTACGAAGCCTTACTACTGGCCCACGGCCTTGTCGATACCATTGAGAAACACAACGGCAATGTTCAGTTCATCATCTCCGCCAAGGGCGTGGAGACCCTCTGTCGCATAGGTACGGCGGTGCTGCCGATGATGATACCTAACCCAAGCCGACAACAAACAGCTCCCAAAGAGGAGGACAACACTGACAAGCTCATCTCCAAGAGTGACTTTTCTAACCATTTCAACCAACCTTTTCAATACTATGGCTAAAACAAGTATCAACATCCAACCTATGAAGGCAGGCAGTGAGCGTCACAACCTGCGCCACAAAGAACTGAGTTACATCCGCAAGGACCTTTCCCATTTGAACGAGTCGTGGATCGACCCGCGCTATGAGGGAAAGAGCATGAGTGAAGTCCGTGAAGACATCGCCCGGCGTTACAAGTCTGCCGTCGGACAGAAGTTGCAGAAGACGGCCCAACCGCTTCGTGAGGCTGTCGTCGTCATTGGAGATACCACCACCATGGAGCAGCTGCGACAACTCGCCACGGCCATGGAACGGCAATTCGGCATCAAGACTATGCAGATCCATATCCATCGTGATGAGGGGCACAGCACCACTCACCCGTCACAGAAAGGCGAAGAGTGGAAGCCGAACCTCCATGCCCATCTGTGTCTTGACTGGACGAAGCCCAACGGCAAGAGCCTTGCGCTGACCCAGCTCCACATGTCGCAGTTGCAGACGCTGACAGCAGAAATCCTCGGCATGGAGCGTGGTGTCAGTTCCGATGTCAAGCATCTCAGTGCCGTGCAATACAAGAACAAGAAAGAGGCGGAGCGCAGTCTTGCCTTGCAACAGCAGAACGAGAACCTGCAGGCAGAGATAGCGCAGTGTCAGGATAGCAACGAGCAGTTGCGCGCTGAGAACGAAGAACTGCAGCAGAAAGCGGAACTTATCCGCAAGACGGTAGCCGAGCTTCAGTCTGAAGTCAAGAAACTCAAGATTACAAAGAAAGGCAAATAGGCCATGCTCATGGGACTCAACAAGGTTACCGACATCTTTGGCAAGTCCGATTTGCTCATGGAGAAGGAAAAACTCCAAGACAAGGTGAAGGAGGCCGAGGGCGCCATTGCCGTCTGGCAAGGCAAGGTGGAGAAACTGAAGTCAGACCTTGAACGGCGTACCGCTGAACGCGACGAGGCCGTCCAGCAACTTGCGGAATGCAAGGAACGGCTTGCCAAGGAACAGAAGGAGAATTATCGACAGTTCCTCAACATCAATAATATGTCCTCTGAGTTGAGACAGATGAAGCGTGAGAGAAGTGCTCAAGAGCGTGCTAAGCAGCCGCAAATGTATGGCATCCCCTCTGTCGTTGATATGAGCAAGTTCAACATCATGGAACCCTATCAGGCTCCCCCCAGCCTGCATATTGGCATCGAGGGCTATGGTCGCATATCGAAGTGCGCGGAGCCAGAGGACGTGCGTGCCTGGCGTGCGGACGAGATCTCCAAGGAAGAGCTAATTGCCAAGTACTTCTCCCGTGAGATAGAGGTTGCCATTGCCCGTCGGCTCAGCCGTCTGAAAGGCACTCGTCTGGAAGCGGAGGTGAAGAAGATCGAGAACACCATGTTCTTCCGTCTGCCCAGCATCCTCCGCATCCCTTGTTCGCTGAACATCCCCGTCGGTTCCACCTATGGCGAGAACCCGAATGTCCGTCACCGCAGCCGTGAAGATCTCCTCCGCGAGCCTGTTGATCAAGGCTACAACATCAATCAGTATAAGCTATAGCAAATGTGACAACTCGCACAATCACATTTAGAATGGAAAATATGATTGTGTGAGGTTTTTTTGCTGTACACCACCTATATTTTCAAAGAAATGTAGTATCTTTGCGACGTCCTTCCTAAAGGCTGATGTTTCGACAGAAGCCCAAAGGGTGGGAGACATATATGGGAAAGCGTTTACTAGCGCTTTGTTCTTAGCGACTCGAAAACTTCGCAACTTTTCATCACTGCTAAAGAACATGGCAACGGTAGATGCTCATGGGTATGTATTATCCTAGCTGTAGGTGTGCCTTTATGGGTATGCCTATAGTGGCGTTATACGTATCGGCGTGGGCTTCTGCGTTGCTCGTTCTAGCAGTGATGGGCAATGCGAAGGCCTCGAGTCGCTGGACGAGTAACAGTACAGCGACCCACGCTTTTTTCGTATATATCCAACAGAATTTGAAACTTACAACTAATCTTGCTGGGTCGTACATGATATTAATCCATATAGTCATGGAAGATCTTACATTCTTAGTCAGCTGGGGAGCTAATAAAGAGACCGCCTGGAGTGGTACAAACTATTCTTTGTATAAGGCACTGAATAACTACTACAAAGTCAAAGACATCAATCTTAGCAATCTAAGCGGAAATAGATGGGTGAATGCTATATTGAGACGCTTGCTGAGAATGGATGGTGCCAGTTTGGAGTACTATTGTCGGCATAGGTTGGGAAAGAAGCTTGAAAGTATAAATGGAAATGTATTCCAATTTAGTGAGGTCCTGTCCGATAGTAAGGTGCGTAGAACTTACATGTATGTTGATAACACGGTTTCTTATGTCAACTATATGAGAGATCAATTGCCCGATACTTTTGCAGTTTCTGCCTTTCAAGATACAAACGCTGAAATATTCAGCAAGAGAGAAAAGGAGCAAGATGAATATATACGCTCATGTTCTGGTCTTTTTACTATGGGACATTGGCTTAAGGAATGGCTTATTCAACAAGGATTTTCTTCTGATAAGATTCATGCTGTTGGCGGTGGAATCAATGTTGATAGAAGCTTCATATGCCCTCAAGTCAAAACCCATAATAAAATCTTGTTTGTCGGTAAGGACTTTAAGCGCAAAGGTGGGTACATTACATACGAGGCCTTTAAGCTTTTAAGAAAACAAGGAAGGAACGTAGAACTTTACGTAATAGGTCCGTCCCAAGATCCTATCGATGATCCTGTAGAGGGTTATCATTTTATTGGTCTTATTCCATTTCACGAAGAGGCAAGATATTATAATATGTGCGATGTGTTTTGCATGCCAAGCTACTTTGAGGCCTACGGATTGGTTTTCGTTGAGGCTCTTACATTCGGCTTGCCTTGCATTGGAAGGGATTGCTACGAGATGCCCTACTTCATTAATGAAGGGAAGACAGGCCTACTTCTAAAGAATGATGATCCCCATGAACTTGCATCACTAATGCAGCAAATACTTGACAATGATACTTTCTCTCAGAATGTAGTTTCGAATCGCCAAAATTACATTCGGGAGTATTCGTGGTCCACTGTAGCTGAAAGAATCTCCAGCATTATAAAATAGGACAAACTTTCACGTAGATATACTTCGGATACCGCCCCAGCACAAACAGCGTGACGGGGCATATCCATATGCTCCGTTGGAAGTCCTCGAAATCAGTCGCGTCGTAATCGGCTCCATAAAAGAGGTTACTGTAGATTTTGGTCAAGAGACCATAACCAGAGAGGGAAAGAGGTGCTTTGCTAGCAACGACCTCAACACGAACGGTATGTCTGCCATCCGCTAAGTAGCTGCATAGCTTGTCGGCACCACCGACCATCGCAAGGTTGTGGTGCGCGAACGGCCAATCAGGAAAGTCCACATACCATACTCCATCGTCCTCATGGTAGAATGTTAAGTCGTGCTTACTCCGTCGAATTATCGCATTTCGGAGCAAGTGCCAAATCAACTTTATTACACGAAGAACCCTCATCATTGCATCTTGCCGTACTCTATTTCCTTGTCAAGGAAGTCGTAGACATAACCGGGAGACTGGAAATAGAGGCCGGAGCGTGGATCAGACAACTTTTCATAAGTTTCAGAATTATAAAGCGTGTCCAAAGCATCGGTCATTGGCATCTTTCTCCGCTCCATGAGCATGACGGCGAGGTCGCGCGCCATCCCTTCTAACATATAATCAAAGTCTGTCATAGTTTTCTTAGATATTTGATTGCCTTCTCAGTGCCGAAGAAATACTGAAAAGTAATACCTTTCATGTATTTCAAATTCTCGAGAAACGTTTCCAGTGTGATTTCCTTGTTAAAGTATTTACGTACCTGTACACCGACCTTGTCGTTGGCTATGGGGCCAATGACAACATCGTAGTCGTGAACGCTTTCTCCGGTTTTTGATTGTCTGTTAGCGAAGATGAATTCTGCCCAATCCTTTGAGTAGCTATCAAACCTCCTTAACTTCAGCGTTCCATCCGTTAACAGTCGCTCGTCAAAGTCATAGACATTGATAACCGGATTGCCACCAATTTGATAAGCCTTGTACTCCGCAAGCCTTTGCGCCTGCAGCCTGTCGGCACTGAGGTAGAAGCCACGTCCAAAATCCTTATTCGGTTTGGATTTAGCAATGTCAATCTCCTCTATCTCAACTGTAGAACCGTGATAGAGTTTCATACCAAAGCCCCTCCGTGGCGATGACAAAATGCAGTTAGGTCGTCAGTAACGTCTTTGAAGCTCAGCGTATGCATGACGTCGTAGAATTTGTCGAGCATATCCATCCCCTGAAACCGTTTGAGATAGCGATATGCTTCAACATGCGATAGTCCGTGGCGCTTGCCGAATTCGCTGATAGCGGCAATCACATACTCTACCTTGTCGCTGATGTCCGTTTTATCCATAGTTGCTTATTTTTCGACAAAGATAAAGGAATATTTTCAAAGAAGCAAATGGATTGGTTAAAAACGAATGGAAATGAACGGAAATAACCATTATCGAAGGACGCTATATGCAGCCAAATCCAATGGAAATGGAGCAAATATGGAGCAAATCTTAAAACGGAAAATCGCCAAACCCCGATAAATAAAGGGTCTGACGATTATTGTTGATGTTTTCTTGTACCCAGACTCGGGCTCGAACCGAGATGCCTTGCGGCACTGGTGTTTGAGACCAGCGCGTCTACCTATTCCGCCATCTGGGCATGTGCGTGGGATGCACTAAGCATGTAGATAGTGAGTGCAAAGGTACAATGTTTTTGGAGAAAATCCAAATTTTTTAGGTTAAAAGTTTAAAGGAAGTATAGGAGGAAGGAGCGGACAAGCAAAGAAAAATGAATTTTTCTTTGCTATTTCACTCGTTTGCAGTATCTTTGCAATGTATAATCAACTAATATGACAGATATTTGCTGCATCGGGCATATCACCCGCGATAAGATCATCACGCCGGAGAGCACCGTCTATATGGCCGGTGGCACCTCTTTTTATATGTCTTACGGCATCAGCCGACTGCCGAAGACGGTGCGCTATGAACTGGTGACTAAAGTGGGAAAAGGACAGTTGCCGGAAGTGGAAAAGATGCGTCAGGCGGGCATCGGCGTGCGCTGCTATGACAGTCGCCATACGGTGTACTTCGAAAATAAGTATGGTGCCAACTCCGACAACCGTACGCAGCGTGTGCTGGCCAAAGCGGATCCGTTCACCCTGGAGGAGATGAAGCCGTTGGAGGCGAAGGTGTTTCATCTGGGTAGCCTGTTGGCCGATGACTTCTCGCCCGAGGTGGTGGAGTATCTCTCTACCAAGGGTCGTGTGAGCATCGATGTGCAGGGCTATCTGCGCGAAGTGGTTGGCGAGGAGGTGCGCGCTGTTGAATGGAAGGACAAGGAGCGCATCCTGGCCTGTACCGACATCCTGAAACTTAACGAGCATGAGATGGAGGTGATCACACATTCAAAGAATCCCCGGACCGTGGCCTTGCAGTTGGCTGACATGGGCGTGAAGGAGGTGATCATCACGCTGGGCAGCTATGGCTCGCTGATCTGTTGTGAGGGCCGGTTCTATGAGGTGCCGGCATATAAGCCGCAGGTGCTCGTCGACGCGACGGGTTGTGGTGATACCTATTCCACGGGTTATCTGTGGATGCGCATGCAGGGTGCAAGCTGCGAAGAGGCTGGTCGCTTCGCAGCCGCTATGTGCACGCTCAAGTTGGAGCATAGCGGTCCGTTTGACAAAAACTTGGCGGCTATCCATCGTGTCATGCGCAGGATGTGAAGTAAAACGCTGATGGCTCGGTTCAACCATTGTTTCTTGTATTGTTGATAAAACTGACAAAAAACGGCCTTTTTTTAGGCGATTTTCTCGACCAAAGGGCTGTTTGCTCTCAATTTTTCGAATTTTGGAGATGTTTTTTATAATGTATTGATATTCAGACGGTTATGGTTCGATATTGAGTTTTTGCCATTCTTTTTTTATTGAAAAGCGGAAGGAGCGTTGCAAAAACACTGGTTTTTACTTGTGAAAGTACCTTTCTGATGTGGTCATCTCGGTACTTTGACGAGAAATTCTCTAGAGAATTTCTCGTCAGAGAGGCTTGATGACCGCATCATCAACGGAAGATGTGCCTCAAAAATGGCAGAAACGGAAAAGTAAGGATGGAAAAATGGGTGTTTGCCTTCTTTCGTTTTTCTATAATGAAAGTCCGTCATGACATGGTTTTGTAAAAAAGAATATCGAATATAGAAGGGTCATGCACTCTTATAGACACATAGGTTCATTGCCAAGCGGAAGGAGCTTTGGAGATTTTCTTGGCATTTTTTCTTTCAATCATGACATTGCCCACGCTCCCGTCTTGTGGAAGCGTGGTGAGTGTGTAAAGGGCGATAGCGCTTGTTTGTGACTCATGCTGCTTCTTCACCGAGCTTACGCCAGATGTCGAGGAAGGTGGCATGGTCGACTTTATGGTCGTATTTCACCACCACGCCGGCATCGCGTAGCAGGTCGTAGGCTTGCTGGCTGATATACTCAGCCCACACCTCCGTAATTCCCCCGTCGGCCATCATCTTGGCGGCGGAGCGCCCCACGGCTTTGACTGCGAGCTTAGCTTCGAGGAAGAGTTCGGGTTTCTCATTCATCAGATTATATAGGTGGCGCACGCCGTGACCACCGAAGGAATGGATCTTTCCTTCATGCAGGATGACGAGAGAGGCCTGCTTATCGTTGAGCGTGTCTATCAATTCTTGCATCATAGTCGTAGGGTCTTTAGTTGTTGACTTATCAATATTGCCAAAGAATCACTTCTATGGCTTCATTGGCAAAGATAAGTGTTTTTTCGTGAAGGTGTATGCCTAAATACCATCTTTTTTCTCGTGTTCTGCACAAAAGGCGCAAAGAGTGCAAAGAGCAGAGCTGCCTCTCCCCTTATCCCCTCCCCCAAGGGAGGAGAGTGATTACTTTCAAGAAATAAAAAGAAAAGGCGTGGCTTCTCCTATGAAAATGAAAAGAAGAAGCTACGTTAGGGAAATGGGATTCTATATGTGCAGAATACTATTTCTTCTTGTTGCCGAAGTCGGCGGGAATCTCGCCCCATTTCTTGGTTTCCCATTTGATGATGGGAACGGCGGCATGGTGGGTGGTGAGCCATCGCTCGGCACGGGCTACGAGTTCGTAGGCTTTGGCTGTAGAGTCATCGCGCACGAGTTTGGTCTTGCAATGCTTGTTGCGCACCCAGAGGATGGCGTTGTACGAGTCGGAGTAGATGGCCTTATCGCGTATGCCCTGCTGGTCCATGAGGGCCAGGGCGTGTACGATGGCAAGGAATTCGCCGATGTTGTTGGTGCCACGGACGGGGCCGAAGTGGAAGACCTGCGCCCCTGTGGCCAGGTCGACGCACTGATATTCCATCGGTCCTGGGTTTCCGGGGCAGGCGGCGTCCACAGCCCACGCGTCTGCTCTCACCTCAGGAGGCAAGGGCAGCACGGTGTCGTGGCGATAGTCAGGTGGTGAAACGAGGTCGTTACTCATGAGTCGGTTCTATGTAATCGAAAGCCCCGCGCTTCATCACCAATGGATAGCGCTCGGGATGTTTCAAACTGTCTATTTCTAAATCCACGTCAAGGTCAGGCCATGTAATGGCATTCTTCCCCTCCATCCTTACATTCAGAACATCTCGCACTGTGGCATCTTTCATCCATGGCACGCGGTTGTAGGAGAGAAAATAGTCATTGCCCAATACCGATATCATGATGCCTTGAGAATTAATCATCAAGACAGATACCGACGTGGTCTTGGTATTGCTTCCTAAACTGATTGGCATATATATTAATGGTTGATTCTATTTTGCGTATCTCTTTGTTGGTAAAACCTTCATTAGAAACTAACTCTATAGATGGCTCTAACCAAAACTTGGCGCTTTTTTCTGCTTTGAAGACATGGATATGCTTTCTTCTCTCTTCATTGGAAAAGATTTTGAAAGTATATCCATCTTCCCTTCGGAAAACCGGACTCATCTTACATTCTTTCCGGCACTTCTATTCCGAGGAGCCCCATGCCGTTCTTGATGACCTTGGCCACGTTGTCGGCGAGGACGAGACGTGTCACTTTCTCGGTGTCGGTGTCGGCGCTGAGGATGCTATAGTCGTGGTAGAACTGGTTGAAGTCCTTGGTGAGCTCGTAGCAGTAGTTGGCGATGCCGGCAGGGTTGTAGTTTTCGCCGGCGTCTTTGACGGCCACCTTAAAGGCATCCATCTTCTGGATGAGCTGTATCTCCTTGTCGTTGAGCGGCGCGTCGGCGGACAGGGCTGCGGGCAACCGAATGCCGTCGGCCTGAGCCTTACGCATCACGGAACGGATGCGGGCGTAGGTGTACTGGATAAACGGTCCCGTGTTGCCGTTGAAGTCGATGCTCTCGGCAGGGTTGAAGAGCATGTTCTTACGTGCATCAACCTTGAGGATGAAGTATTTCAGGGCGCCGAGACCCACGATGCGTGCGATCTCGCTCTTCTCCTCCTCGCTCATGTCCTTGAACTTACCGAGCTCATCGCTGGTCTTGCGGGCATCGCCAATCATCTCAGCGATGAGGTCATCGGCGTCGACGACAGTACCCTCGCGGCTCTTCATCTTGCCGCTGGGCAGTTCCACCATACCATAGGAGAAGTGTACAAGGTCCTTGCCCCACTTGAAGCCGAGACGGTCGAGGAGGATGGAGAGCACCTGAAAGTGATAGTTCTGCTCGTTGCCTACCACATAGATCATCTTGTCGATGGGGTAGTCGTTGAAGCGCATCTCGGCGGTACCGATGTCCTGTGTCATATACACGCTGGTGCCGTCGGCGCGGAGCAGCAGTTTCTGGTCGAGACCCTCATCGGTGAGGTCAGCCCATACACTGTTGTCGGGCTTGCGGAAGAAGAGGCCCTTCTTAAGACCTTCCTCCACCTTGCGCTTACCTTCGAGATAGGTGTTTGACTCGTAGTAGATCTTGTCGAAGCTTACGCCAAGTGCCTTGTAGGTCTCGTCGAAGCCAGCGTATACCCAGCTGTTCATCTTCTGCCACAGCGCGCGGATCTCCGGGTCGCCGGCCTCCCATTTGACGAGCATCTCGTGTGCTTCCACGATGAGCGGAGCCTCGTTCTTGGCTTTCTCCTCAGCCTTTTCCTCGTCCATGCCCTCGGCGACGAACTTTGCTTTCAGTTCGTTGCATTGCTCTTTGTAGTGCTTGTCAAAGAGTACGTAGAAATCGCCGATGAGGTGGTCGCCCTTCTTGTGCGCCGTCTCAGGTGTGATGCCGTTGCCCCACTTGATCCAGGCGAGCATCGACTTCATGATGTGGATGCCTCGGTCGTTGACGATATTGGTCTTGATGACTTTATTGCCGTTGGCTTCCATAATCTTCGAGAGGCTCCATCCGAGCAGGTTGTTGCGCACATGTCCGAGATGGAGCGGCTTGTTGGTATTGGGCGATGAATATTCGATCATCACGAGCGGGCTGTCGGCCGTAGCTTGTTTCTCTCCGAACTTGGCGTCAGCGTTGATGTCGTTGAGCAGGCTCACCCAAGCCTGCGGAGCCACGACGAGGTTGAGGAAGCCCTTGACCACGTTGAAGCGTGCCACGGCCTCGCAGTCTCGCTGCAGCACCTCACCGATTTGCTGAGCGGTGTCCTCGGGTTTCTTATGTGAAATCTTCAGGAAGGGGAAGACGACGAGGGTGAGATTTCCCTCGAAAGTGTCCTTGGTCTTTTGCAGTTGCACCATTTTCTCGGGCACATTCTGTCCGTAGAGCTCTTTGACAGCTTTGATGGTGGACTCAGTGATAACTTTTTCTATATTCATGCGTTTATACCGGTATTTTGTCGACAAAATAATAATATATGTGCAAAGTTACGAAAAAACAAAGAGATAAAGGTGGGTTGTGGCGGATATTTTCTTTTGCTTCAGACATGTAAGACTCTGATAGGAAAGGAATATGTGCCTTCTGTGGCAATTTCTGAAAGGATATGGGCCACGGGAAATATCCATTGCACCGAAGATCTTCGGTTAGGTCTTCGTGGTGCCCAGCCACGGACTTCTGCACCTGAGTCTTTTACACCATTTGGCTTTTATGTCAGGGCAAACAACCAGACTGCTTTGTCGTTTGGAACACAAATGTGTTAAAAATCAGATGCAGGCAAAAAAAACAAGGTGAAAAAGTGATAAGCTACCGAGTTTTTTCGTATCTTTGGCACTGTCAGGCGGATATGCCGGTGATGTGAAATAATCTCTACAGTCCACTGCGACTGTGCAACCTCTTTCGGAAGTCTGTACGTATAGTTTATCAGTAGGATATATATAATAAGGTGTATAGGCTTAATTCTGTGAATGGAACACCTGTGTTTTAATACGCTTAGATGATGAAAACCTTTATTTCCTTTTCTGCGTTAGTAGCCGTATTGCTGCTGACAGCAACCCCTAATTTCGCACAGAGCAAAGGATCGGGCAACTCCAAGGAGGAGGGCAACCGCAATGTCATGCTCAACGCCTCCAGTGCCAACGGTCCGCGAGAGATTCAGATCGGTCTGCCTTCGGCCGATGTCAACGTATTGGAAAACGGACTGCCCGTGACCTACGCCACCAATCCCCATTCGGTCAACTCGGTGTGGCGCTCCGATGCCAGCCTGAGCCACGTGGGATTGCTGAAGATCTCCGAGACGGCCATCACCACCGGCAACATCGGCTACGCCGTCAACTCTTTCACACAGCTCGGCACGAAAGGCTTCCACGGCACGCTCAACTATAAGAGCAACCATTTCGGGCTCAGTGAGTTCTCGCTCAACCTCAACGGTGACGCCGGACACGACTGGTACTACAGTGCCAACATCTACCAAGACTTTGATCCGGGTACGTTTAAGCTGAAGTCCACGCCCTTCCAGGACCGCACACAGATCTACAAGGGCGCGCTGACCAAGAAATACGCTGAAGGCCGTGGCTCGTTCACCGCAATGTATGAATACGCCAACAGCCATCCCGTCTACACCTACGCCACACAGTCAGCCCCGTTTATCTATGTCGGCGACGGTAGCGTGAAGGAGTATGGCAAGTTCAAGCTCGGTACCACGTCGTACTTGTCCGTGGACAATAACATGACCTATGTCGACATGAAGACGGGCAGGCTCACCTCCACCAATCTCTATGATGCCATCGAGAACCGGTCGAGCCAGGTCTCAATGATGAACACCTATAACTGGGACAACGGACTGACATGGCGAATCATGGGGCGCTATGACCATGCCCACGGCGCACTGGTCTATCAGACCCCGATGTCGATTATCAACAATGGCAGCGGCTATGCCTACAAGTATCTCGACGAAGAGGGAAAGGCCCAAGCCTATACGGGCGAATATGTGCAAAGCCGAATGTCGTGCCTCAATGCCGGCGACATCGACGAGATCCTCCTCACCTCTGAGTTGCAAAAGCAGTTTCGCACGTCCACCGTACGATTAGGTGTCAACGAGTGGTGGTACGACATCGACTATGCGTCCAAGACGACGATGTATGACCAAAGCGTGCCCGATGACGGCAGCTATGCCGTGCGTCTGTGGGACGCCAACCAGCGGTCGGCGATCTTCTACGATTACAACAAGAACGCGTCGGAGTATTATGTGGGTCATGAAAACAAGTTCGCTGTCTACGCTACTCACGACTGGGACATCTTGCCGGTGCTCAACCTCTACTACGGCGCACGCCTGGAGTGGCAGACGCTCAGCGGACGCAATGCAGCCGTGAGGAACTCCGCCGGCGACTATGTAGGCCGCTTTCCCAATTTTTATATAGGTGCCACGGCACCCAACGGCACGCGTATCAGTCCTACGCGCATCGACTATCATTGGTTCAACTATGACCTCACGGCCGCCGTCACCTATAAGCTCACCAAGGAGTTTGGCTTCACCGGTGACTTCACCTACCTCGTGCAGCACCCAAAGTTCGAGGCCTTTGCTCCCGCTACGCTCCCCAACACCGAGAAGATCTCCGTGCCGTTGGGACGCGCCGGCATCTACTACAACAACAGCTGGCTGAGCCTCACCTCGCTCTTCTCCTATATCAGCAAGACCAACAACAACTCCACGCTCAACCTCCAGCACAAGCTGCCCGGTGGACAAAACGAGATCATGGCCGCTCCGCTGACCTACGACATCAAGACCATTGGCTGGACCACCGATGTCGTGGCTCATCCTCTGAAGGGTCTTGACGTCCATTTCCTCTTCACCTATCAGAAGCCGACGTATAAGAAATACGAGACCAGCGTGAAGTTCTCCGATGGATACGAGGGAAAAATCGACGCCACCGGCAACATCGTGGCCGAGATCCCGCAGGTGCTCATTGAGTTCGACCCAAGCTATATGATCACTAAGGACTTGAAAATTTGGACTTCATGGCGTTACTTCGGTAAGACCTATGCCAATATCAATGAGGCTTACTACTTCAACGGCCACTGGGAAACCTTCGGCGGCGTGAACTGGCAGGTCAACAGACGGCTGGCATTGGGATGCGACGTGGTCAACTTCCTCAACCAGACGGGTGCCAAGGGCAGCATTGCCGGTGCCGAGCTTATCACCAAGGACGAAGCAAAAAACATCAAGAACACGCTCATGACGGGATCCTACCTGCGGCCGTTCACCGTGGAGTTCACTGCCAGCATCAAGTTCTGAAAGAACCAATTAACTATACCAATATGAAGAAGCACAAATTGTTATTGTTGGCAGCTATGGCCTTGACGGTCTCTACTGCCTCTGCCCAGAAGATGAGTATCGGCTGGAAGGGCGACACGGCCGTGGTGACCATTGACCAACCGACAAAATACCTGATTCTTCCAGTTGAAGAAAACACCGATGAGAAAAGGGTCTTGCTTGACACGGGCAATGCCACTGACACCTGGATGGACGTGCGCCTTGCCGAAAAGAAAACCGACTACGACGTGCCCTTCGCCTTGGGCAAGGGACCTCGCGCCGTGGTGAGGATTGTCGGACTGAAGAAAGGCGACCTTGCGCTCACCTCCATGCGGCTTGCTGACCGATGGAGCGTGGCCAACACCGACTATTACCGGCCTATCTACCACCACACGCCCTCCTATGGCTGGATGAACGATGCCAATGGTATGGTCTACAAAGACGGTGTCTACCATCTCTATTTCCAGTACAATCCCTATGGCAGCAAATGGGGTAACATGCATTGGGGACACGCTGTCAGCAGTGATCTGATGCACTGGCGGGAACTGCCGCCGGCCATCGCGCGCGACACGCTCGGGCATATCTTCTCCGGCTCGTCGGTCATCGATGTCAACAATTCGGCCGGATATGGCAAGAATGCGATCATCGCCTTCTACACCTCGGCCAGCGACAAGAACGGGCAGATTCAGTGCATGGCCTACAGCCTTGACAATGGTACGACGTTTACCAAATATAACCATAATCCCGTGTTGCGGCCGTTCGACGGACTGAAGGACTTCCGCGACCCGAAGGTGTTCTGGTACGCACCGGGCAAGAGTTGGTATATGATTGTCTCGGCCGACAAGGAGATGCGCTTCTACAAGTCGCAGAATCTCAAAGACTGGACCTATGTCTCTGCCTTCGGACGCGGCTATGGCGCACAGCCCAACCAGTTTGAATGCCCTGACTTCTTCCCGCTGACGGTCAATGGTAAGACGAAATACGTGATGATCGTCAATATCAATCCTGGTTGTCTCTTTGGCGGCAGTGCCACAGAGTATTTCGTCGGTGATTTCGACGGCACGCACTTCACGTGCGACACGCCGCCCTCGTTTGTCAAGTGGCTCGACTATGGCAAAGACCACTATGCCACCGTCACCTTCTATGGCACGCCGGGACGTGTGGTCGCTCTGCCGTGGATGAGCAACTGGCAATATGCCAACGTCACGCCCATCAGGCAGTATCGTGGTGCCAACGGCCTGCCGCGCGAGTTCTCGCTCTTTGAGAAAGACGGACAGGTGTATATGTCTGCCAACGTCGTGCCGGAGGTCAGGAAGCTGCGCAAGCAGACGCGCGTCATCCCTAACATGGTGCTGAAAGGCGGTACGGCAAAGAAGACCGAACGACTCTTCAAGACCAACGACGGCGCCTTTGAGATAGAGGGCGACTTCACACCGGGAAGCGACAAGACGCTCGGCATCGACATCTACAACGACAAGGGTGAGCTCTCGCAGATCTATCTCGACATGAGCAAGATGCGCCTCGTCATGGACCGTACACGCAGTGGACTGACCTCGTTCGGCAGCAAGTCGAGCATCCACGAGATAGAGAAGGAAGCCGACGTGCATGAGCACCGTGAGATGAAGATTCCGGCACGCGCCGCCAACAGCGTCAACTATCAAAACGACTTCGCACTCGGCACGTGGGCACCGCTGAGCCTGTGCAACGGCAAGACTTATCATCTCGACATTTTTGTCGACAAGTGCAGTGTAGAGATCTTTGTCGACGGCGGCCGCATCGCTATGACTAATCTCGTCTTCCCCACACAACCTTACAACAACATCAAACTCTATAGCAAGGGCGGCACCGCCAAAGTCACGAATCTCAAGGTCTATAAACTCGGAATGTAGCTTGATAGCAGCCAACTGATAATAAATAGCAAAACCTCCGCGCCATGTTTGTGGTGCGGAGGTTTTGTGGTTTTTCTACAGATATACACCGAACGACAAGGTCTTGAATTGCAGACCATAGCCGTTCTTGATGAGATCACAAGGACTGTATTTGAAGTAGAAGTTACAGGCGGGAGTGTCAAGGGTGGCCATCAGATCCACGGTGACCGGCTTCACATGAGCGTTGTTGCTGGTGTCCTTGATCTTCATTCCGTCAGCTTTCCACCGTGTCTTCAGGCTGCTGTGGGTATTGAAGTTCACGACAGGTCCGAGGGAGAAGCCGAAGAACTTGCTGACGAAGTGGTAGCGCACGGGCACCGTGAGGCTGAACACTTTGAGACGCGAGAACTGTGGTGAGACCCCCTCTGGGTAAGTGCCCAGTCCGACACTGCCATCGTCGGACTTTGTGAAGCGCGTGTCGCCCTTGATGCGATAGTTGCGCCAGTCCAGACCAAAGCCGATAGTGAACTTGTGATGACTGTTCCACGGATAGATGCCGCAGTCGGCGATGAGCCACCAAAACTCCCACGAGCTGAACGGATGAAGGTCGGCAGCCTGTGGCATGCCCGGTGCGGCATTGAAGCCGACGAAGAAGTTCATTGTCGTCTCAGAACTTGGGTATTTCTGAGGCTTGGCCTGCTTCCTTCCGAAAGGCCCGAAGCTGAAGTTGAAATCATTGTCGATGGTGCTCGTGCTGACGTAGTTGCTGTCGACAAGCTGGATGGAGTTGCGGTAAGCATACTTAGGATTGCCCTCTTTGCCTTGGATATAGATGGTCTGTGCAGAGTCGCTGGTGATGACGGTGACCTTTGTCGGCTTGTTCACCACGAGCGTGTCCTGCGGATTGTTGTTGCGTGCCTGCGCCATCAAGGGCAGCAGAGCCGCCAGGAAAAGCATTGCGATTTTCATATTTTTTCTGTTTTTAGATGTTCTTGATTTGGTAGAGCTTATTGGTCAGTTGATGAGTTTTCTCAGCTCGTCGATGCTGCTCACCGAGCCTTCCATATACACGACAGTGATGGCCCAATGGCCTTTACTGCCGTTGGTAAGGTAGCACAGATAGCGGTGGGTCCGCCCTTGTGGTGGCAGGCAGAGGATGAGCGACGAGGTATGACCTTTGCGTCGCAGTTCCGTGCCAATGGCCTGTGCCTTGTCCTTTTCCACGAGATTGTCCATCGTACTCTTCTGCTGGGCATTCGCCTTAAAGCGCACGCTGTGGTAAAAGGTCAGCCGGTAGGCACTCAATGCCCTTCCCCGTACCTTCACCTCTACGGTCTGGTCTTGCGGTACGATCTGTCCCGTGAAGGCCGCGTTGGCGTGCAGACCCTTTTGTGCCAGAGCGAAGAGTGGCAGCAACAGGGCAAGCAGCGCAAAGATGATTCTCCTTTTCATATCGTTGAGTGTTTATTCATTGTTCTCTGTCATCAGCACATCGTGCAGTTGGTCGTCGACACCGTTGTCGCCCTCAATGGCCACGGCTTTCATCGTCTGGGCCATCTCGGCGCGTATGGCGGTCTTGTCAGTGACCTTCTGTCCATAGACGATAGCCTCGCAATAGTTTTGTTGGTGGTTGACATAAAGTGCGGCCGACACGACGATGAGCGTCAGCAACGTGGCAGCCACAGCGGTCAGCCATGGACGAAGACGTAAGCGGCGGGCCACAGGCTTGGGCCGTTCTTCTGCCTTTTGCTGCTTGCCGAGTCCGTCCAGGCTCTCCAGTCCCAGAAACAGTTCCCGCATCTGCTGCAGGTCGTCGGCAACAGCATTGCCATGGAAGTAAGCGTAGAGCTCGTGCTCCTCGCTTAGCGTCGTGCCGCCGTCCATGAATTTCTCCACCAAGCGGTGGATGTCTCTGTCTGATGGTTTCATTGTCATATCTGATATATAGTTGTTTGGCTTGTCTACACCTTATTATATATAGTACACGCATCTCATGCTTCTTTCATCTTTCTGAGCATCATGGTGCGCAAAGCTTGTCGTGCACGGCTCAGGCACTTTCTCACGGCAGGCTCATTCATTCCTGTGATCTCAGCCACTTGTGCCATCTCCATGCCGTTGATATGTCTGAGTTGCAACACTGTCTGCTGCATGGGCGGCAGTTGCTTGATGAGCCCCATCATCGTCTCCACGCGCTGGTCCTGCTCGTCGTCGATCGCCATGTCGTGACCGTCAAGGGCTACGGTGATGTGCCGACGGCGCAGCACGTCGATGCAGTGGTTGCGCAGCAGTGTCTGTGCCAGGGCGTTGATGGGTGCCCGCAGGTCGCCGGCCATCTGCCACAGCCTCACGAGCGTCACCTCCACGGCGTCCTCGCCGTCGGCTTCGCCTAAGTAGCGTATGGCCGTCCGGCACAGTCCCGGACGGATACGCTCCACTTCCTGTTGGTATTCCTCGATGGTCATCTTTCTTGTCGTTTACAATAAAGATACGCAAACCTTGCGAATTTGTGACAAGGGGAAAAGAAAAAAATGCAAGAAAGGTACCATATACAAGATCGAAATCGATAACTTAAGGCTCTTGATATCTGAATGAAGAGAATTTGGACGTCTATTGTGGTGTCCAGCCATGAACTTCTGCACCTGAGCCCAATTCATTATAAATTATTATAATTGCTCTAACTAATTAGCTCTGCTCTTTTAGAACGTCAGTTGGTGCCGTGGGTACTGAAAGAAAGATGAGGGGGGACGATGTTCTTGCCCCCCCTATCTATGAATAGGCCACCGACAAACGGAGAACTAATTGACCGTCACAGATGCTTTTGCGGTCTTCAGTCCGTTGGACTTGACAGTTAAGTTGGCTTTCCCAGACTTTTTGGCACTTCTCAGTACGATCAGCGCGCGACCTTTCCACGTTTTATGTTCACAACCTACGTAAGGAGTGACATCTTTGAAGTCTCCGTTTCCAAAGGCTGCGATGGTAGCATTTCCGGACACCATGGCTGTCAGCGTGACTGCGGCATTGGGGCACAGATTCCCATCTCGGTCTATGATTTCTACCTGAACAAAAGACAGATCCTCCATACCCGCTTCCATCGTCTTATTCTCAACCCTCAATCGGATGGCTGCAGGATTTCCAGCCGTCTTCAAACGACAACTTTCCATTGTCTTTCCGTCCTTGATGCCTTCTGCCCGAAGCGTGCCTGCAAGATAGTTCAATGTAAAGGATGCCTTCATCTCTGTGTTGCGCCCTATTTGTTTCTCTCCGACGAGTTGGTCATTGAGATAAAGTCTCACAAGAGGATAACGCGAGTAGACCTCCACCTCTATGGGCTTTCCTTCATGGCCGGGCCACGTCCAGCTCTCCCAAGTCGGCCATACGGCCCAAAGTCCCAAATGGATCTTGCCCGCATATCCGTCAGGCTCTTTCACTGCCATATAAAGTTTTTCCTTGTCGTTCCACAGCATATCCCGGTAATGAGAGACAGGCTTTCGCCAGCCAGTGAGATCCATGTCCCCACAATAAGACGCATGGCACGGCCATAAAGGATTTTGGAAATGTTCTCCGGGCGTCTCTCCTTCATACCAATACCGGCCTATGCCCGACTCTCCAAGATAGTCGATTCCCGTCCACACGAAATCTCCTATCACATATTGATGGTCGTGAACGGTTGCCCAACTATGAAATGCCTCTCTTGGATAGCTTTCCGTTTGCCACATGATCCTATCTGGTACACGATGATGATCATCGGCATGTTTGTCAATCAGATAGTTATAGCCAACCACATCTAACTGAGCAGCAAGTGGGTCATAGATCTCCCAGTCCTTGTCCCATGAGGCAAGAGCCGAAGTGACAGGACGGTCGTCGTACTTATGTACTTCCGCGGACAGTTTGTGTGCCGTCGTCACCACCTCTATCTTTTTTCTTTCTATCACCTCATTGCCAATACTCCAAGCAATGATGGAGGGATGGTTTCGATCCCGCAACACCATAGCCTCTATGTCTTTCTGCCACCACTGGTCAAACAGCGTGGAATAGTCATGCGGCAACTTCTCATCCCTCCAACCGTCAAAGGCTTCGTCAATGACCAGCATTCCCAACTTGTCGCAAGCATCGAGAAACGCTTCTGAGGGCGGATTATGAGATGTCCTGATCGCATTAAATCCCGCATCCTTCATCAGTCTCACCTTCCGTTCCTCAGCTCTGTCAAACGCTGCCGCACCAAGGATCCCGTTGTCATGATGCACACATCCGCCATTAATAGCGATTGCTCGCCCGTTAAGAAAAAAGCCATCGGTAGAGAACTTCAAAGAGCGTATGCCGAAGGGCTGGCTGATCTCGTCGATCACTTTCCCATCCGACTCTACTGTCACGTCTGCCGTATAAAGATGAGGAGTCGCCAAGTCCCATAGCTTTGGACGATGAATTTCTATTTGTTGCTCGATGTCACGTGTCTCTCCGGCTTGCATGAACACGTTTGTAGAGACCGCCTCTCTATCGCTTACACGAGTAGTAACGGACAACTGACGCGCCTGCGCGGTTTCGTTCTGAACCGTCGTCGTCACCACGACCGTAGCCTTGTCCTTGGCCACATGCGGTGTCGCGACATGCACGCCATGATTGGCAATATGTAATTGGGGCGTATGTATCAGCCATACATGACGGTAGATACCGGACCCGGAATACCATCGACAGTTTTTCTGTTGTGAGTTGTCTACGCGTACGGCAATCACATTTTGCTTTCCAGCCTTTATGGCTTCTGTGGCATCACAAAAGAAAGAGGTGTAGCCATAGGGATGCCCACCTACTTCCTTTCCATTCAGATAAACGGTGGAATTCATATATATTCCCTCAAAATAGAGCCAAACCTTCTCGCCTTTCATCGAAGCGGGCACCTTGAATGACTTGCGGTACCATGCAATGCCTGTGGGATAATAGCCACCATCATTTCCTGCCAGTGCATTTTTGTCCGGACGCAGCTCTATGCTCCAGTCATGAGGCAAAGTGACAGCACGCCAAGGACCATCATTGTATGCTGGAGACGATGCCAGGCTCTGATCGCCCAAATGGAACTTCCAACCGGCATCAAAGCATATCTTTCTATCTATTACAGGTTTCGATATAGCCGGGGAAACGGCTTCAAAAGCCATGAAAAGACTGATAATCAGTGTAGTGACAATTGTTTTTAAGCGCATATAGATTTAGTTTTAGATTCTACATAAGACTAAATAAGGGGCTTTCGAATATTTTCGAAAGCCCCTTATTGTTGTCGTACGCGGATTCGAACCACGACAAACAGAACCAAAACCTGTTGTGCTACCATTACACCATACGACAATCTTGACTGCAAAGATACTGCTTTTTCCGTGCACCACCAAATTTTTATGCTGTTTTCTTAAGAATTAATGGTGCTAAAAAACACATTGCCGCCACCCCAAAAGGGTGGCGGCAACGATATATATAAGGTGTCGTCCCAACTCTATGGACTGTCGGATGACAGCAATCGAGAAAAGTGGACTACAAATGAGTTACTTCACCGTGATGAGGTAATAGTTTTTCTTGACGCGCTTCACGAGCAGATACTTGCCGTCGATGAGGCCGTCAATGAAACATGGTTAAAAGGACTCAATAGAATCTATAATGATAGAATTTAGTCTAATGAAATTATTTTGTATTTAAGTAAGGCTGCTGCTGGTTTGCAGGGAATATATCTATCATAATGTGCTCCAGTTAGACTATACTTGACATGAATACAGTAAGTTTGCAATGTGTATGAGTTCTCAGAATCGTCTGATTGTACAGCTCTTGTTCCTCTCTGTATAGTTTTTATGCTACCCGAATTTGGCAAAAAGCCACATTCGTCATCTATTGCGTTACGATAAATAATATTTGGATTCTCTGGAGTCTTTGCCACAATGGTGTATTGGTCGCAGATATAAACGCCTTGTGGAATGTAGAATCTATATGCAGGGCCCAAAGCATACTTAACGTTTTTATGTTCTACAATTTTCTTTTCTCCCGTCCAAGTCTGTACGTCACTAACAGATGATGTCATAGTAAGAACGTTTGGCCAAAGCATTTCTTCTTTTGCTTTGGAACTCGATGATGCTGTGTCCTCAGAAATTAGAGGATCTCCTGTTGATGAGTCACATGAAGTGAGAAGAAAAGAACAGGCGAATAGTCCTAAGATGATTTCTTTTCTCATATATAAATTTATATTGTTATGCTATACCCCACCAAAGCAGTGAGGCCTTTTAGATGCTTACTTTCACTTAAATACTTATATTGTTGGGTAAGTCCAATGTTGTATCGCATATCAAAAGACAGATGTCCGAGACGATAGCACAAGCCAATAGGTATATATAGGCTCATTTTGTGATAAGCAGATGTCGTGCTACCTTCGACTTGCTGAACCCCATCGTCTTTTAATTCCCACTGCCCGTCGTCCTTATAGTAGTCGTATTGGGTATTCTTATTTTTTGCAGATAATAAGGCTTCAATCAGGAGTCCTCCTTTAAAGACTAAGGAAGAATTGCTCCAGGATTTGATATTTATCATTGACAAGATAGGAAAGCTGACGGTGTGGAAAGTGGTCTTGCTGTTGTTGATAACATATTTTACTTCGTCATATTCATCAGTAAAATCGCCCTCGTTTTTCCTTTTGTATGAGTAATAGGCACCAATGCTTATGCCTAAATAGCGATTGAAATAATGCTCGGCATCTAACCCGGCTTCGAACCCCACATTGCAAGATGTTTTATGTTCAGGCTTCATCATCCTGTTTTCACCGAATCCAGCATAGGTATTGTCGTAAAAAGAAATATTGTATCCTATTCTTGGATAAATGAGCGTTCTACTTTCTTTTTCCTGTGCCAAGGTAAAAACGCTGTTTATGATGATGAACACCAAGAAAGCAATTAGTCTTTTTATTTCCATATCTATTTGTTTGGTACGGTGCAAAGATAATATATTCTGTTATAACATACTTATATATAACATATAAATAATGTTATTTTTTATAGGAGCTCATGCGCAAAAAGCCTGCAACCGATCGTTGAGAGATCGGTTGCAGGCATATAGAATGGCTGCGGCGATGCGGGTCGGCAGCCGAAAATGCTGATAACGTCGTGGCGCTTTACTTCACCGTGATGAGGTAATAATTCTTCTTGCCGCGCTGCACGAGCAGATACTTGCCGTCGATGAGATCCTCGGCAGTGACGGGCTGGTCGAAAGCGGTAAGCTTCTCTTTGTTCAGGCTCACGCCATTGCCCTTGACCATCTTTCGCATCTCGCCCTTGCTGGGGAAGATGTCCCAACCGTCCTGACAGAACAGGTCGATAGCCTTCTGACCGAGCTGGTCCTTATCGAGCTCGTAGTGAGGCACATCCTTGAAGACGTCCACGAGTGTTGCCTCGTCAAGCTGGGCAAGCTGGTTCTTGGTGGCCTTACCGAAGAGGATGTTGCTGGCGGCGATGGCCATGTCGAGATCTTCTTTGGAGTGTACCATCGTGGTGACCTCGGCGGCGAGACGCTTCTGCAGCACGCGGCGGCCGGGATCCTGACGGTGCTCGTCGATGAGTGCGTCGACGGTCTCCTTGTCGAGATCGGTGAAGATCTTGATATAGCGCTCGGCATCCTCGTCACTGACGTTGAGCCAGAACTGATAGAAAGCGTACGGAGTGGTGCGGTTGCGGTCGAGCCAGACGTTGCCGCTCTCAGTCTTGCCGAACTTCTTGCCGTCGGCTTTGGTGATGAGCGGGCAGGTGAGGCAGAAGGCTTCGGCATCGTTGCCGAGCGTGCGGCGGATGAGTTCTGTGCCGGTGGTCATGTTACCCCACTGGTCGTTGCCGCCAAGCTGCAGACGCACACCATAGTGCTCGTACTGATAGAGGAAGTCGTAGCCCTGGAGCAGCTGATAGGTGAACTCGGTGAAGGACAGGCCGTCGCGGGCCTCACCGTTGAGACGTTTCTGCACGCTGTCCTTGGCCATCATATAGTTGACGGTGATGTGCTTGCCGATGTCGCGCACGAAGTCGAGGAACTTATAGTCCTTCATCCAGTCGTAGTTGTTGACCAGCTCGGCCTTGTTGGGCTCCGTACCGTCGAAGTCGAGGAACTTGCTGACCTGCTTCTTGATGGCCTCCTGATTGTGATAGAGCGTTTCCTGGTCGAGGAGGTTGCGCTCCTGGCTCTTGCCCGAAGGATCGCCGATCATACCCGTGGCACCGCCGACGAGCAGATAAGGCTTATGTCCGCAGCGCTGCAGGTGACGCAGCATCATGATGCCGCAAAGGTGTCCGATATGCAGAGAGTCGGCAGTAGGGTCGGTACCCAGATATGCCGAAACGAGATGAGTATTGAGATACTCTTCAGTGCCCGGCATGATTTGGGCGAGCATGCCGCGCCATTTCAATTCTTCTACGAAGTTTTTCATTTTTATATGTTTAAGGGCTCAAAGAGCCGATGATGTCATCAACAACAGATGATCGGGGTGGTTATGGCACCGGGTCGTAGCCGCTGCCTCCCCAGGGATTGCAGCGCAGGATGCGCCAGATGGCCAAGAGCAGACCCTTGACAGGGCCGTGTTTGAGAATCGCCTGGCGCGCATATTCCGAACAGGTCGGCGTGAAGCGGCACGAAGGCGGCGTGTAGGGCGTGATGAACTTTTGGTAGAACACGATCGGCTGCACCAGCAGCCATGCCAAACAGTGGGAGACGGTATGCAACAGTTTCCTCATTTGTCACTACACAAAGGATCCGTGGTCATGGCCTCCTCATCAGTTGCGGCCATCTTCTCGTGGATGCGGGAAAGCAGATTGACGACGCTTCTGTTGACCGTTGCGGCGGTAGGCATCCGCCGGTCCATCCAGATAAAGGCGATGGCGAGCGGCCACTGCGCGACAAGACCTTTGTTGTGGCGGTAAGCCTCCCTGACGAGGCGCTTGATGCGGTTGCGCTTCACGGCCCTCCGGAAACAGTGCTTGGGCACGCTGATGAGGAACTTGGCCTGTGGGCGCTCCGTCTTTTTGTCCTGCTTTTCGTCGCTGTCGGTAGTGGAGATCAGCATGTACACGGCTCTGAGGGGGAAGGCAGACATCGAGTGGCTGTTGTCCTCCTTGAAGAGTGCGTCTATGGCCTTTCGGTGATAGATGCGCTCACTCTTGCCGAGTGTCGGACGAAACTGTGTCATGCGCGGGGATTAGTCCTCTCCGTTCTCCTTTTTCAGGAAAGCCTTGAGAGCGGCGATCATTGAAGGATATTCCTTGGTGCCGGCCATGAGTGAGACGGGCAGTCCGGCCTTCTCAATGGCTTTGCCCGTGGCGGGACCGAAAGCGCCGAGCTTGAGTGTGCCTTCCTTGACGTTGGGGAAAGACTGTGTGAGATAGTTCACGCCGGTGGGTGTAGAGAAGATCAGCATGTCACAATCGAAGTTCTTCACCTCTTCGGAAGTGAAGTTGTTGCTCAGCGTGCGGTACATGACACACTCGGTATGGTTGAGTCCCCTGGCGTCGAGCATGTTCTTGATGTCGTCGTTGTGCACACTGCTCAGCGGCACGAGATATTTCTCCTGCTTGTGCTTCATCATCACGGGGATGAGATCATCGATCTTGCCGGTGTTTCCAAAGAATACTTTTCTCTTGCGATACTGCACGTATTTTTGGATGTAGAGTGAAATGGTCTCGGTGACGCAGAAATATTTCATGTCTTCCGGAATGGTAAGACGAAGCTCGTTGGCTAGTTGAAAGAAGAAGTCAATGGCATGCCGTGAGGTGAAGACGATGGCCGTATGTGAAAGAATGCTTACTTTCTGCTGGCGAAATTCCTTAGCAGTGAGCCCCTCTACTTTGATAAAAGGGCGAAAGACGATCTCTACCCCGAATTCTTTCTCGATATCGTAATACGGGGATTTCTCGCCTGCCGGTTTAGGCAGGGAAATCATGATCTTCTTAATCATTGTGTCCTAAAAGTTTATTTTTAAATAATTATCCGTCAACACCAGTACACCCCACAGGGAGCCCAATGGCATGAGTTCAAGTGCACAAAAGTACAAAAAACTTTGCACAAAGACACTCGTTTTTCGGAAAAATATCAAGTAGGACTTATAGAAAGCCAACAATTTAACTAAAATGACGACAATAGCAGTGTAAACAACGGTCGTTTGGAGCGATAAGTTGAAATAGACCGACAGCATAACCATCGGGAAGAGCGCGATGCCCTCAATGGATGAAAGGAAGAGCATGCTCCTGTTCCACTGTTCATTTTTTTTCCTATCAAAGAAGATCCAGTTCACCACAGCGTACAACAATGCTTTGACGCCGAAGTAGAGAAGGAAGATGCCGGTGTAGATGCCAACCGTGAGATATTGCGGCACGGTGAAGGATATGCCTGCATAGTTGCCGGTATAGAAGAATAACACCAACGAGAAGAGCAGGCAGGTCTGCAACAGCAAGAAGAGTTGGAAGCGCAGCTCACCGCTGGTCTCGGTGATCTCGGTGGTGCCTTCGCGCTGCGTATAGAAGAAGTTCTTGAACTGCCGGTGGATGAAGGCTCCCGACTTGGCAATGGCGATGAGGGCAAAGACAAAGCAGGCAATGAGCACTGAAGAGATGAGATTGTCGCTGGCGATGGAGTACGGCACGGGATCGCCCGCCACGCCCTGCCGGTAGGTGGCGTATTCAGGACGATAGATGGAGTCGGGCTGCACGAGCGAGTGGCTGTAGTACATGGGCCTGCTCATGTTCATCTTTCCGAAGCCCGTGGGCTTGGTAGTCGGCGTGCGCAGTGGATTGTGATAGTGCGCCCAGTCGACTTGCGGGAACTTGTAGTTAGCCCTGATGGCCGAGTCCTGTTGCCAGGGTGTTGCGGTCTCTGGCAACGTCTTGATGATATCCCATGGAGAGCGGTAGCCACTCCGGTGGTGTGTGGCAGTGTGCTGCTTGCCCTGTATGGGTGTGGCAGCTGCCGTAGAATCGCTTTGCTGTGTCATTTGCTATATCGAAAATACAAGAAGACGGCCCGTAAGCCGTTCTTGTGTGGAGTGGCAGGGGCGGAGCCTGGATGATGTCTCCGCCCTCCGCGATGATGGTTATAAGCCGAAGGCCTTGCGGATGCGGTCTGCCTGGTCGAGCTTCTCCCAGGTGAAGAGCTCCACCTCCACCGTTTTTTTCTCGTGATAGAGGCTTTCAAAGGTCTTCTTGACTTTCTGGCATTGACGGCCCATGTGGCCGTAGGCTGCCGTCTCGAAATAGATCGGCTGGCGCAGGTTGAGCGCGTCCTCGATGGCCTTGGGACGCAGGTCGAAGAGTTCTTCCACTTTGCGGGCGATCTCGCTGTCGCTCAGACTGACGTGGCTGCGGCCGTAGGTGTTGACATAGACGCTGACAGGCTCTGCCACGCCGATGGCGTAAGCCAGCTGTACGAGCATCTCGTCGGCCACACCGGCAGCCACCATGTTCTTGGCGATATAGCGGGCGGCATAGGCGGCGCTGCGGTCTACCTTGCTGGGATCCTTGCCCGAGAAGGCACCGCCGCCGTGGGCGCCACGGCCTCCGTAGGTGTCGACGATGATCTTGCGGCCGGTCAGTCCGGTGTCGCCGTGAGGACCGCCGATGACGAACTTGCCCGTCGGGTTGACATAGTATTTGATGCCGTCGTGCATCAGCTTGCGCTCGCGCTCGCTGGCGTTGGCCTCCGTCTCGGCAGCTTGTGCCAGACTGTTGTCGAAGAGCCGGCGCAGCTTGTCGCCGGCGGCTTCCTTGACGCGCGGGATGAGAATGTTGATGACATCCTCGCGGATCTTGGCGAGCATCTGCTCGTCGGCCTCTTTCTGAGCCTTACGGCTGTCGTCCTTGGGCTCGACAAACGGGTCGTGCTGGGTCGAGACCACGATGGTGTCAATGCGCACGGGCTCGTTCTGCTCGTTGTATTCCATGGTCACCTGACTCTTGGCATCGGGACGCAGATAGGTCATCACCTTGCCTTCCTTGCGGATCTGTGCCAAGGTGTACATGATCAGATGCGACAGGTCGAGGGTAGCGGGCATGTAGTTGTCGGTCTCGTTGGAGGCGTAGCCAAACATCATACCCTGGTCGCCGGCACCCTGCTCTTCCTCTTTCTCGCGGCTTACGCCCTGGTTGATGTCGCCGCTCTGCTCATGGATGGCCGTGAGGATTCCGCAGGAGTTGTAGTCGAACTGATACTCGGCTTTGCTGTAGCCGATGCGCTTGATGGCCTTGCGCGCCATGGCCTGCAGGTCGATGTAGGCATTGGAGTGCACCTCGCCCATGATGACTACCTGTCCGGTGGTGACAAACGACTCCACAGCGCAGTGGGCCTTGGGATCATAGGCCAGGAACTGGTCGAGGATGGCATCGGAAATCTGGTCGGCCACCTTGTCGGGATGTCCTTCCGAAACGGATTCTGAAGAAAATAGATAACTCATTTTTCCATTACTTTTTAAGCGTGGAATAACGCCAAGTAACCGTAAAATCTGAGGGCGATTTTGCAGTTTTAGCATTTTTTAGTGTGGTTGCAAGCAGCCAAATTCTTCCACATTGATGAAACATATTATAAAACTCGCATGCAAAGTTACGCATATTTTTCCGAATGGCAAAGAAAAAAGGCTTTGCAAAGTGTTGCTTTTGCCTTTTTTTCATTAACTTTGTGGCGTCAACTGATTCAAGCAATAACATTATCAACTATGGATAACTTACAGAAAGTATTTGCAGAGAAGCTGCTGAAGATCAAAGCCATTAAACTTCAGCCCAACGATCCGTTTACATGGGCATCCGGTTGGAAGTCGCCTTTCTATTGCGACAACCGCAAGACGCTGTCCTATCCTGACCTGCGCAGTTTCGTGAAACTGGAGCTGGCTCACGCTGTGCTGGAGCACTTCTCCGAGGCTACTGCTGTGGCCGGTGTGGCTACGGGAGCCATTGCCCAGGGCGCGCTGGTGGCCGATGAGCTGAACCTTCCTTTCTGTTATGTTCGCTCGAAGCCAAAGGATCACGGTATGGGCAACCTCATCGAGGGCATGCTGCCCGAGGGCTCCAAGGTGGTCGTTGTGGAGGATCTCATCTCCACGGGCGGCAGTTCTTTGAAGGCTGTTGCTGCACTGCGCGAGGCCGGTTTCGAGGTAGTGGGTATGGTAGCCAGCTACACCTATGGATTCCCCATTGCCCAGAAGGCGTTTGAGGATGCAAAGGTGAAGCTCGTCACGCTGACCGACTACGAGCATGTCGTGGAGAAGGCAGAGGAGACGGGTTACATCAAGGCTGAGGACATCGCTGCACTGCATGAGTGGCGCAAGGATCCCGCCAACTGGAAGAAGTAAGTCAAGGTATACCTTAATCTATTCGTATATATAAATATGAGTACAAAGATAGAAAGCACGATCCGACAGATCAGCTATCCCCAGGCATCAGTCTATGCGATGCTCAGCGATCTGGGCAATATCGACCGCGTGCGTGATCGCCTGCCTGAGGATAAGATCAAGGACTTGTCGTTTGATAGCGACAGCATCAGCATCAGTACCCAGATGGGTGCAGTGAAGCTTGTCATCGTGGAGCGCGAGGCACCGAAGACGATTAAGTTCGAGACACAGGAGAGCCCGTTACCCTTCAACTTTTGGATTCAGCTGTTGCCGGTCACGGACACCGCCTGCAAGATGAAGCTCACCATCAAGGCAGATCTCAACCCCTTTATCAGCGGCATGGTGAAAAAGCCGTTGCAGGAAGGTATTGAGAAGATCGCTGATGCGCTGCAAATGATACAGTATGAGTGAGTTATAATTCAACATTCAACATTCGTATTATGGCCAATAAACTGTGGGAGAAAGGATTTGAAGTCAACAAAGAGATAGAGCGATTCACCGTGGGACGCGACCGCGAGATGGATATGTACCTCGCCAAGTACGACGTGCTCGGCTCGATGGCACATATCACCATGCTCGAAAGCATAGGACTGCTGGAGAAAGACGAGCTCAAGAAACTGCTCGCTGAACTGAAAAACATCTATCGCACGTGCGAGAAAGGTGAGTTTGTCATCGAGGACGGCGTGGAGGATGTGCACTCTCAGGTGGAGCTGATGCTCACGCGTAAGCTCGGCGATCTGGGTAAGAAGATCCATTCGGGCCGCTCACGCAACGACCAGGTGCTCGTGGACTTGAAGCTTTTCACGCGCCATGAACTGATGGAGGTTGTCGACGAGGTGAAGAGTCTCTTTGACGAACTCATCCAGAAGAGCAACGAGTATAAGGATGTGCTTATGCCTGGCTACACCCATCTGCAGATCGCTATGCCTTCGAGCTTCGGCCTGTGGTTTGGCGCCTATGCCGAGAGCCTTGCCGACGACATGCTCTTCCTGCAGGCAGCCTATAAGATGACGAACCGCAATCCCCTCGGCTCGGCGGCGGGCTACGGCTCTTCCTTCCCGCTGAATCGCACGATGACGACGGAGTTGCTGGGCTTCGACTCGATGGACTATAATGTGGTTTATGCGCAGATGGGACGTGGAAAGATGGAGCGCAATGTGGCCTTTGCCCTCGCTTCGGTGGCCGGCACGCTGGCTAAGATGGCGTTCGACGCTTGTCTGTTCAACTGTCAGAACTTTGGTTTCGTGCATCTGCCCAAGGAGTGCACCACGGGGTCGAGCATCATGCCGCACAAGAAAAACCCCGATGTCTTTGAGCTCATCCGTGCCAAGAGCAACAAAATACAGAGTCTGCCGCAGCAGATCATGCTCATCATGAACAACCTTCCCGTGGGCTATTTCCGCGATTTGCAGATCATCAAGGAGGTGTTCCTGCCTGCTTTCGACGAGCTGAAAGACTGCTTGAGCATGGCGGCTTATATCATCAACAAGATAGAGGTGAACCGTCATATCCTCGACAACCCGATGTATGACCCGATCTTCTCCGTGGAGGAGGTGAACCGGCTGGCCGCTAATGGCATGCCGTTCCGCGACGCTTATAAGAAGGTGGGCATGGAGATCGAGGCTGGTACGTTCAAGGCCGATCATCACATCCATCACACGCATGAGGGGTCTATTGGCAATCTCTGCAACGACAGCATCCAGGAACTCATGGACAAGACGCTCGACGGCTTCCACTTCGAGAGAGTGGAGGAGGCAGAGCGGCAATTACTGGGTGAAAAATGATACACAGAGGTTTAGAAATTTGGATGCTGGCTGTGACGGGTTTATTGTCTATGACTCTCTTGGCAGCTTGCGGTGATACGCAGAGTGAATTCAGCGCGGCACCATGCTCGCTGTATTTCGACAATCAAACGCATAAAGATGCTACGCTCGCCGCGGCGATGACATCACTCTCTGGTATCTTCGTCACCATCACCACCATTTCAAGGAGTGGCGCGCAGTATTTCGTGTTTACCAATAATCAGGGCAGCAGCAGTCAGGTTGTCTTTGATGCCAAGGACAAGCAACGGCAGCAGGCCGGACAACTCATCCTTGGCATGAACGGCGCCATCATTGTGGGATATGGCTTCTCCACCTCACAGACGTTCTACGCCTATGACCGTGAGTGCCCCAACTGCTTCGACTCTAACGCGCTGCCGCTGCGTAGCTATCCGCTCAAGGTAAACAGCGCCGGCATTGCATCCTGCTCCAATTGCCACAGAACCTATGATCTCAACAATGGCGGTATCATCGCTTCCGGCAATGGCGGCAAGAAGATGACACGCTATCCCTCCGTCACCACTGGTGCCTATGGAGTGCTCAGTGTGAGGTAGATCGAAAGCCTGTTTTTGTATTCGTTTACACGCGTTGCTCCTTCATATTTCCTTGTTTCTTCTTGCATATTTAAAATACATTGTTTATCTTTGCATCGATTTAGGAAATAATAGTGTGAGTCACAGAGTGTTAAATAAATCAAGAATATATCATTTATCTTTATATAATGGTATAGATGAGTTGCAAGGAAACGAGAATTCCCGTGCAACTTTTAACTCATTTTATTTGGTTAATCCAAATAATTTGCTAACACACACACACACACACACACACACACACACAGGCGCTACCGGCGTAATTATTCTTTGAAACTATTTCGCTTGCGCGCGCGTGAGACACGGCGCACCCCCTTTAGGCAAAGGACGTTCATGTGGTTCCTCCGCCAGGGGTTCTGTGTCCCTTTACGAAGGCTTATCATTTGATATAAGCCGTTTACCCATACGAATTTATAATCATAATTTTAGTTTAATCATGAAAAAATGAAACAAAAGGAACTTTTATTTCTGTTGTTGGCATGGATCATGTCGGCGACAGGGGCTTACGCAACATCCGTAGGCGACAAATTCAAGGTTGGTGACATCGAGTACACCATTACTAAAAAGGATCTGTCAACCCCAGCAAACAATGAGGTCGCCGTTTCCTGCATTGGCGGCTCAGGGGCAGTTACCATTCCTCAAACGGTCAAGAATGGTCATGACAAGGAAACTTACAAAGTAACCTCATCCGCATCCAGTACGACCTGCAAGGAAGGCGTGACCAGTATCACCTTTCCCGAGGGCTATACCACGAATTCCTGTTATCGCAAAGTGAAGTCTTTGACCTAAGTGAATTTCCCTTCCACGTTCACCTCTCTGGGTTTAGGCTGCTTACAGGACTGTCCGGCGTTCACCAAATATGAAGACTGATAATATTATTTTTAACCAGCTGTTGGGTGAGGCAGATACAGAACATGACCAAATAAACTTCAGTAATTATCTTTGCACCAACATTTTAGAAAGGAATATGTGGCGTGTACCACAGAGAATTAGACGAAATCAAGGATTGGGCCGATTAGCCAATGCCACTTACATTGTTACTAAAAATCAGAGGAATATGACTAAGAAGAATTATCAGAAACCGACCACGGGAATAGTCTCCGTGGCGGAGCATCAGCATCTGTTGGCAGGTTCTGTGAGGAACGACAATAAAAAGATTTTCGAGGGCGACCCCGACCCGAACAAGGTGGACGAAGGCGACCAGAACACCCATCCAGCCGACAGCAAGCGATGGGGTCTCAGCGATGGGGACGGCTGGGACGATTAACGGATTACGGATTAAAAAGAAATCAAGCAAAATGAAAAGAGTTGTAAAAATTGCAATGGCGGCGGTACTGACCGCCATGACGGGCCTTCAGGCGCAGGCGCAGGTGGAGACCCCCGACGTGCTTACGAGCGATGATGCCACATGGTCGCAGAAGAAGGTGCCGTCGTCGGATTTTGGACTTTCAACCGACCTGAACGGAAAGTCGTCCATCAAGTATAAGCTGGTGGATGCCAGCAGCACACGACAATACCCTTATTATCCCAAAGGCGACTATTCTTATGATATCGTGATGGAGTTGGTTCATAGCAATGGCACCGTGGTGCCCGTGGAATATTACCATTACGACAACCATAAAGGCTGGTCGAAAAAAAGTAGCGCAAACGACCCATGGGGAACCGCCAACGGCAGCGTGACCACAAGCAACAACTCGCGTGGAGCCATAGAGGGAACTGTGTACTTCACTTACGGGCAGAATGGCGACAAACTGCGTGGCTCGATTAAGAATACGCAGTATTATAATACATGGCCGTATTATAATACATGGGCGTTGGCTTTGGAGTCCTACTTCACCGTCTTCGAGGTGCGCACCATCCGTTACGACCTCTACGATGACCGTGAGCTGTTAGGCAGCGGCAGCAACCAGAACAATCTTTCCGACCACACCGCGCCCATCAGCGTGTATGTGCATCGCAACCTCAGCTCCTCTAACTGGAGCACGCTCTGTCTGCCATTTGACATTCCGTGCAGCAGTGTGGAGAAAGTATTCGGCCCCGGCACAATCGTATCGAAGTTCAGCAATGTGGACCTGCAGAACCATATTATCAACTTCTATTCCGCCCCTGTCAGGAACGAGGGCATCAAGGCCGGAGTGCCCTATCTGATCAAGCCGGGAAAGAACTTCACCACTGACAATCCGTTCTTTGTCACCAACGTTACCATTTCCAAGGACGTGCAAACACAGAAGACGGCTGATGCGCAGGTCTACGGATACAATTTCTGTGGTCTGTTGCAGCCTACGGTTATCAAGGATGCGGTTTCTGCCTCACAGGTACCTGTCTATATATCCGGTAACCATCTGTATAAGGACACCGGCACCACGCCGATGAAGGGCTTCCGTGCCTATTTCGAGTTCCCCTCCGTTTACCCTGATGGCACGCCTGCCGCCCCAGCCAAGAGCATGGCATTCAACATTGACGGTGGGATGACAACCGCCGTTGACAGGGTGGCGGTGGATCATATTGCCGGGAACGCAGAGGTCTATAACCTGCAGGGGCAGCGCGTGGCATCGTCAGCGGACAATCTGCCCAAAGGAATATATATCATTAATGGCAGGAAAGTGATGGTGAAATGAGAAAGCAATTCCATACCGGGCAGGAGTTGCTCTCCCGGCTCTGTATCTATCTTGGTGCATTGCACTGCAAGCCGTAAATGCCAGTCGGAAAGGAAATCAGTGAATTCAAATGAGGCAATGTCCATTTCCTGACCGTTTACCGTCGTGTGACGCCATTCCTTGCACTTTTCATACATCTGTCTGCGGTCTGCACAACTGCCGGCACGGAGGTAGAACGTCTCTGCCCGCAGGATAAGTTCCTCGACAAGCTCCTTGATGAACGAACCGCAATCAGCACGGAACATGCGGACGTACAGTCTGTGAGTCTCGACATAGCTCATGGATACACACAGAACAGGGCAAGCATGATGTCGCTGTACTGATAGCCATAGTTCTCACAATGGACATTGAGACGGCTGTCTGCCAGTCTGCCCAGTCCGGTGCGCCAAGTTATTCCTTGGTATCACAGCGTTAAAACAACGTAAATATCACACTTGCGTGAGTCACGTTTGTGTGATATTGCGTATATTTGCACGACAACCATAGAGCGCATCAATATGAAGAAGCCATTTGTTTACGGAGAACTGGCAACAAAAGACAACTTTATAGACCGACAGGAAGACAGGAAGCGATTGAAAACATTCTTGGAGAATGGTATCAATATCATGCTGATATCCCCGCGCCGGTGGGGAAAGTCTTCGCTTGTCAAAGTTGCCATGGATGAATTGCGCAACGAAGACAAGAACATCCGCACTTGCTTCATCGACGCGTTCAAGATTCACAGTGCTTCAGATTTCTACAATGCCTTTGCCTCCGCTGTCATCAGTGGTGTAGGAAATACTTTGGAGAAGGGAATAGAACTCGTCAAGAAGTATATCCCTTCGCTGACACCAAGCATTACATTGCAGAACGATCCTCTCAACGCCGTGTCCCTTGACTTGAGGTTCAAGCCTTTGGAACGGAGCGCGGAAGATATTCTGAATCTACCCGAAACGTTGGCCAAAGCCCATGGTTTCCATGTCATCGTCTGTATTGATGAGTTTCAGCAACTGGCCCTGCTCCCCGAATGGAAACAGATGGAAGGGTTCATGCGGTCCGTCTGGCAACAGCAGGAAGACGTGACCTACTGCCTCTACGGCAGCAAACGGCACATGATGGTGGACATCTTCAACAATGCCAACAATCCTTTCTACCGCTTTGGGCAAGTGTTCTATCTGAAGAAGATAGCGAGAGAATATTGGACACCTTATATCATCAAGACGTTTGCGGAAACAGGAAAGAGTATCTCTGAGGAGTTTGCCAATAGAATCTGCGACATCACCGAGTGTCACAGCTGGTATGTCCAGCAATTGAGCTTCTTTATATGGAGTGGAACCCAGACGGCAGTGACGGAAGAGATATTTCAAGAGCAGACTATCCTGCTTGTCGACACCAACGCCCCTGTCTTTGAGGCTGACGTTGATGGCCTCTCCCTGTCTCAGGTCAACATGCTGATTGCCATTGCCAACGGAGAAAACCATTTCAGTGCACAGGATGTCAATCAAAGGTATTCCCTTGGCGCACCGCAGACCGTCAGCAGGAATAAGCAGACGCTGATCAAGAAGGACATTATAGAGAAAGACGGGGACATCTACACCTTCGTTGACCCCATCTTCAAGTTCTGGTTCAAGAAAAATCATCATGTTTAATTATAAAATCGGCCACCCTTATCTCTTATTTATTAAAATGTGTAAAACGCTTGGCGGTTCAAAGAAATAGTCTTACCTTTGCAAACATAACGCGGCAATAGCTCAGTTGGTAGAGCGCGACCTTGCCAAGGTCGAGGTCGCGGGTCCGAGTCCCGTTTGCCGCTCTTTTTTTATTCATACCGTCGCCGCAATGGTGGAATTGGTAGACACGAGGGACTTAAAATCCCTTGGCCAGAAATGGTCGTGCGGGTTCGAGTCCCGCTCGCGGCACGTTAATCATTTATATATTATGCGCAACCATTTCGTTCTAACCTTATCAGTTTGTTCTATATTGGCTCTGTCGTCATGCTCTTCCAAATTGGGAAAACTCTCTGCCGATAACTTTACGGTAGATCCCAACCCGTTGGAGGCTTTAGGCGGCCAAGTTCCTGCTACCATCAATGGTAACTTCCCCGTGAAATATATGAAGCCGAAGGCTGTGGTGACGGTGATCCCTGAGCTGCGCTATGGCAATGGTCAGGTTGCTCAAGGCAAAGGAGCTACTTTTCAGGGCGAGAAAGTCATGGGCAATGACCAGACCATCTCCTACAAGATGGGCGGCCACTACACGATGAAGACCGCTTTTGATTATGTTCCTGATATGCAGAAGAGCGAGATGTATCTCACCTTCGACGCCCGTGTCGGCAAGAAGAAGGTCTACGTACCGGCCGTGAAAGTCGCCAATGGCGTGCTGGCTACAGCAGAACTCTATAAGCAGACACTGATGAACGCCGGCGGATGCATCGCACCTGATTCCTTCGAGCGCGTGAAGGCACAGAAGTATGAGGCCAACATCAAGTTCCTCATCAACCAGGCCAATCTCCGCAAGAGTGAGCTGAAGAACAACTCGGTCAAGGAGTTCCTCGCCATGCTGAAGAGAATCAATGCCGACCGCGAGGGCATGAACCTGAAGAATGTGGAGGTGCAGGCTTATGCCTCTCCTGATGGAGGCTATTCCTTCAACGACAAGCTGGCCAACAAGCGTCAGAACACTACTGAGGGGTATGTCAAGGAGCAGGTCAAGGCTGCCAAACTCAATGCCAAGGATATCGATGCTCACTATACGGCACAGGACTGGGACGGCTTCAAGCGTCTCGTCAAAGCCAGCAACATCCAGGACAAGGACGTGATCCTGCGCGTCTTGGAGATGTACAAGGATCCCGAGGAGCGTGAGCGCCAGATCCGCAACATGAGCGAAGGCTTCCGCGAACTCGCCGACGGCATTTTGCCGGAGCTGCGCCGTAGCCGTATGATCATCAACTATGAGACTGTGGGAAGAAGCGACGACCAGATCAAGCAGCAGTACGCTGCCGACCCAGCCCGTCTGACTCCTGATGAGTTGCTCTATGCCGCTACACTGGAGAGCGATCCTGCCAAGAAGGAAGCTATCTATAAGAAGACAGCAGAACTGTATGACAAGGACTATCGCGCCTTCAACAACATGGCTGTCATGGCCTTCAACAAGGGTGACGAGTCCACGGCCAAACAGTATATCGAGCAGGCTAAGTCCAAGCGTGCTGACGCTCCTGAGGCCAATGCCAATCTCGCACTTATTGACATGAAGCATGGTGACCTCAATGCCGCTACCAATCACTTGGCTGACGCTATCGACGCCAACGGCTTCTATGAGGTGCTGGGCAATCTGAACATTGCCAAAGGTAACTATGCTACTGCCGCACAGAACTTCGGTAACAGCTATTCCAACAGTGCCGCTTTGGCGCAGCTGCTCAACAAGGACTATGCCGCCGCTGTCGCTACGCTGAAAAACGTGAAGAACGCTGACGCCATGACAGACTATCTGATGGCGCTCGTGCTCAACCGTCAGGGCAACACAGCCACTGCCAAGGACTACCTGCAGCGTGCCTGCAAAAAAGACGCTAAGCTCGCAGCCTATGCAGCCAACGACTTGGAGCTGGCCAACTTGAAGTAGTCATTTCAATATTCATTAATTATCTGATAAGCCTTCGACCTCAGTATGGGGCGGAGGCTTTATTTTTTAATCATTATGCAGTTTCATAATCGTTATAGCCGTTATGTAGCCGGATGTTTCTCTGGACTTCTGCTCATGCTGACCCTGCTGATTTCTTCCTGCGGTGTCGATGGCAGTCACTTTGAGATAGAGGGGCATCTGTTGAACATCAATCAGAGTGACTTCTATGTCTATGCCGAAAACGGGTCCATCGACGGGCTCGACACCATACATGTCGAGGGCGGGCGCTTCGCCTACGAGGTTCCCTGCAAGCATCCCACCATTCTCTATCTGGTCTTTCCCAATTATTCTGTCGTGCCGATCTTTGCTCAGCCGGGCAAGAGTGTCAGCATCAAGGGAGACGCCTCTCACCTGAAGGAGATTGAGGTCAAAGGCACCGACGACAATGAACTCTATACCAAGTTCCGTGAGCAAGTGTCCAAAGCCTCGCCACCCGAGGCTAAGCGTGCGGCTGAAGTCTTCATCGGCGACCACCCCAAGTCTGTTGTCGGACTGTGGCTGATCAAGAAGTATTTCATCTCTGACGCGCAACCTGACTATCAGGCTGCCTTGCGGCTGACTCAAAAGATGCAGTCCAAACAGACTGATCAGGCTGATCTGTCGCGTATGATCCGTCAGCTGAGCTCCATGTCGCATGTAGGCGTTGGTTCTGTATTGCCGACCTTCTCCACCTACGACACCAAGGGACGCCTGGTCTCTTCTTCAGATCTCTCTTCCGGTCTTGCCGTCATCTGCACGTGGGCATCATGGAGTTACGACAGCATGGACATGCTGCGCACATTGAAACAGTTGCAGCGTCAGTCAGGCGGCCGGCTCAAAGTGGTGTCACTCTCTGTCGATGCGAGCCGCAGTGACTGCGACGGCGCCTTACGTGTCGACAGCATCTTGTGGCCCAATGTCTGCGATGGCAAGATGTTCGACAGCCAACCCTTGCAGCAATTAGGCATGATGGGAGTTCCTGACAACATCATTGTGAAAAACAACCGTATTGTCGCCCGCAATCTCATGGGCACGCAGCTCCACGACAAAATCATGGAATTGCTGAAATAGAGACAGCGACAGCATATCGCTGGTTGGCAAACATGACTGTTTAACTGAAACAGAGGTAGAAAAAGAGGAGAACAGAACGATGTTGGTAAAGACATATAGTGCTGCTGTCAACGGTTTGGAAGTGACGACAGTGACCATTGAGGTGAGTCTGACGCGTGGCGTGATGTATCATCTTACGGGGCTTGGCGACGAGGCTGTGCGCGAGGGACGTGACCGCATTGCGGCCGCCATGCAGAACAATGGCTATAAGTTTCCACGCGCCGACCTGACCGTGAACCTCGCTCCTGCCGACTTACGCAAGGAGGGTAGCAGCTTCGACCTGCCGTTGGCTATCGCCATCCTCACGGCATCGGGACAGATGGATGCACCTGAGCTCGACCGGTATATGATGGTCGGTGAGCTCAGCCTTGATGGTAAGCTGCAACCGGTGAAGGGTGTTCTGCCCATCGCCATCAAGGCGCGGTCTGAACATTTCAAAGGACTGATCGTCCCGAAGCAAAACGTCCATGAGGCCGCCATCGTCAACAAACTCGAGGTCTATGGGGTGGAGACTATGACTGATGTCGTGGCTTTTCTCACTGGTGTCAAGCAGTTTGAGCCTACGGCGGTGGACACCCGAAAGATCTTCTATGAACAGCAATACAACTTCGACCTCGACTATGCCGACGTGCGTGGTCAGGAGAGCGTGAAGCGTGCTTTGGAGGTGGCTGCTGCCGGTGGTCACAACCTCATCATGATCGGACCGCCGGGATCGGGCAAGAGCATGATGGCGAAGCGGCTGCCGTCTATCCTGCCACCGCTGACGCTTTCGGAGAGCCTGGAGACCACACAGATTCATTCTGTCGCCGGCACGCTGGGCAAGAGCTCGTCGCTCATCTCGCAACGGCCGTTCCGTGCTCCTCACCACACGATCTCGGAGGTGGCGTTGGTCGGCGGTGGCATGAACCCGATGCCGGGCGAGATCAGTCTGGCGCACAATGGTGTGCTCTTCTGTGACGAGTTGCCGGAGTTCAACAAACATACGCTGGAAGTGCTGCGTCAGCCGCTTGAGGACCGCGTCATCACCATCAGCCGTGCCAAGTACACGGTCACCTATCCGTGCAGCTTCATGTTTGTGGCGTCGATGAACCCTTGTCCTTGTGGCTACTATGGCGATCCGACGCATCACTGTGTGTGCACGCCGGGACAGATACAGAAATACCTCAATAAGATCAGCGGGCCACTGATGGACCGTATCGACATTCAGTGCGAGATCACGCCGGTGCCTTTCAAGGACATCTCCAAGGGAGAGCCCGGTGAGCCGTCGGCAAAGATTCGGGAACGGGTGATCAAGGCGCGTGCCATACAGACGGAACGCTTCCGCGAGTACCCGACGATCCATTGCAATGCTCAGATGACGGAACGGCTCATCCACCGCTTTGCCGAACCCGACGCGGCCGGCATAGAGTTGCTACGTACGGCCATGGAGCGTCTCTCACTCTCTGCCCGCGCCTATTCCCGAATCCTGAAGGTAGCCCGCACGATCGCCGACCTTGCGAACAGCGACAGCATACTGCCCGACCACATCGCTGAGGCCATCGGCTACCGTCAGCTCGACCGGGGCGACTGGGCGGAAAGAGGAATGTAAGACAGAAAGTCGATATAGTCTTCATACGAAAGCCCTACATATTTTAGACACACAGCGTCTAAAATATGTGGGGTTGTTGATAAAACTGACAAAAAACCGGCCAAATTCAGGCGATTTTCTGGACGAAGGTGTATGTTGCTCTCAATTTCGCGAATTTTGCGAAGATTTCTGTAAATTATTGATAATTAGTATGTTATGCTTAAAATGGCTTAGTATTGCAAGTCAAATACGTTGATGCGGAGTCTAAAAGTACCGTTTTCTCCCAAAATTCTCTAGAGAATTTATGATCAAAGTGCCTTTCTGACCTTGTCAGAAAGGCACTTTGATGGGCACAGAAAGGCTTGATGACATAGTCAACACGCCTTTTTCTTACTATCAAAGTACGTTTCTGACAGTCTTCTCCTTGTTTTTCCGTTTTCTGCTTCTCTAGATTGCAAGTTCTCGCGGGAGTGTTTTTGTCAGAAATGTTTCATTGATTTCTCCAATAAAGAACTGTATCTTCACTTACGCTTACGTTAAAAACAGATTTTGGACTCACCGAGTCCAAAATCTGAAGAGTTGGTCTTATGCCACCGCTACCGTCCGCCTTAGATGATGATAGAGCCACAGGAAGGCGGGGATGAGGAAGAGGTCGGCAAAGACCCAGGCCACCGGGTCGCCCAGGCACACGCCCTTGAAGGCCAAGGCCGGCACAAGCCACAGGCTCACTCCGCAGCGCGCGATCATCTCCATCACGCCCGACATCATCGAGAGATTGGAGTAGCCCAAGCCTTGGATGCTGTAGCGGAAGATGGTGAGCAGGCCAAGGGCCGGATAGAAATAGTTGGCAATGCGCATGAGCATGGCGGCGTTGTCGATCACCTCCTGCTCGCCGCTCTTGACAAAGAGCATCATCATCTCGTCGGCAAAGGGATAGATGAGGATCACGGTAAGCATGAAATAGACGAGCATGATGGCGATGGCGTCCTTCACGCCACGGCGCACGCGGTCGAGTTTGCGCGCTCCGATGTTCTGTCCGCAGTAGGTGGCCATGGCCACGCCGATGTTCTCGAAGACGCAGGTGAAGAGATATTTGATGCGCATGGCAGCAGTGAACGAAGCCACACAAACCGTTCCCAGCGCGTTGTTGGCGCTTTGCAGCATGATGATGCCGATGCCCGTGATGCTGAACTGCAAGCCCATGGGCATTCCGTTGTTGAGGAGAATCGATACGCGCTTGTTGTCGTAGCGGCACTCTTCCCCCGTGGGGATGAGCAGTCTCATCTTTCCGCGGATGTAGAGCCAGCAGAGCAGCGTGGCAAAAGCCTGCGACAAAAGCGTGGCAACTCCGGCACCGGCCACGCCCATGCCCATGACGAGGATGAGCAGCACGTCGAGGGCGATGTTGATCAGGGAGGCGATGATCAGGAAATAGAAAGGCTGTTTGGAGTTGCCCAGCGCACGGATGAAACCCGACAGCAGGTTATAGCCCATGGTGAAAGGAATGGCGAGGAACTGCAGGAAGAGAAACGTCCAGGCATCGTGGAAGATGTCGGCCGGCGTGTTGACCAGTCCGAGGATCTTCGTACAGAACATGCAGGTGAGCAGGGTGATGACAGCCGCGAAGACCACGGCAATGCGCAGCGCATTGGCCACATAGCTTCGCATCTTATGATAGTCCTTACCGCCGAAGGCCTGCGCCACAGGGATGGCAAAACCGGCACACGACCCGTTGCAGAATCCCATGACCAGAAAGTTGATCGACGACGACGCACCCACGGCAGCCAGCGCGCCTACGCCGATCCACCGTCCCACGATGGCGGCGTCAATGACCTGATACATCTGTTGGAGTATATAGCCCAGCACCAGAGGCAGGGCAAAATGGAGAATGCCGCGGGCCGGTGAGCCTACGGTCATGTCATTGACATTTGTGTTCATCTGTTATCCTATATATATAATAAGGTGTACCGAAGATGAGTCATCCCCGGCATCCCGTTTCTGTTATGTGGCTGAAACCACTATTTGGCTTGCGTCATTTCTTTGATTTGTCTCATCCGCTCTTTTCGTGTCAGCGAGTACTCCCCGCTGTGGGTGTCGACATAGTCGTAGAGTCGGAAAGCTTTCTCCAGCAGCATCATGCGCAATGGATCAGCCTTGTACACACCCTCGGCATGCCACAGTCCGGCCAGCATCTCGAGCTTACTCATCCTGCGGTCCGCCTCCCACACGTCGTGGGCGTAGGCGATAGCCTCCTCCACGGTGAGGTTGCGCAGGTCGTCGTAGCTGCCGATATACTGTCTGTAGAGGTCGTGCAGCGCCACGTCGCGCTTGCCCTCCTCCTCTTTCTTTTCAAGAAAACGCTGCACGGCAGCCATAAACTCTTGAAGGATACGGATGAAATAGTCTCGTTGTAACATGATGCAAAGTTAGTGCAAACGAGTGGAATAGCAAAGGAAATTATGAATTTTCCTCCATACGATCTTATGATTCATGGCCGTAACTGCCGATTTCTCAAAACCTTTTTGTAATTTTGCACCTATATATTAAGTATAAGCAATCAAGATGGAAGAAAAGAAATTCAAACGTACTACTGTCACTGCCGCGCTGCCCTATGCCAACGGCGGTGTGCACATCGGTCACCTGGCCGGTGTATATGTACCGGCCGACATCTATGTCCGCTACCTTCGTCTGAAGAAGCAGGATGTGGTCTTCATCGGCGGTAGCGACGAGCACGGAGTGCCCATCACCATACGCGCCAAGAAAGAAGGCATCACGCCGCAGGATGTCTGCGACCGCTACCACAAGATCATCAAGGACTCGTTCCAAGAGTTCGGTATCTCGTTCGACATCTACAGCCGCACCACCTCAAAGGTGCACAGCAAGCTCGCCTCCGACTTCTTCCGCAAGCTCTACGACGACGGCAAGCTCATCGAGAAGGAGACCGAACAGCTCTACGATCCCGAGGCCAAGCAGTTCCTCGCCGACCGCTACGTCATGGGTACCTGCCCCCACTGTGGCAACCCCAATGCCTACGGCGACCAATGCGAGAAATGTGGCAGTGACCTCAGCCCTATGGAGCTCATCAATCCGCATAGCACCATCAGCGGTGCCAAGCCTGAACTGCGCAAGACCAAGAACTGGTATCTGCCGCTGAACAACTATCAAGACTGGTTGAAGCAGTGGATTCTTCATGGTCACAAAGAGTGGCGCCCGAATGTCTACGGGCAGTGCAAGTCATGGCTCGACATGGATTTGCAGCCGCGTGCCATGACCCGCGACCTCGACTGGGGTATTCCCGTGCCCGTAGAGGGTGCCGAGGGCAAGGTGCTCTACGTTTGGTTCGATGCGCCTATCGGCTACATCTCCAACACCAAGGAACTCTGCGACGCTGAGCCTGAGCGCTGGGGCTCATGGGAGAAGTGGTGGAAGGACCCCGAGACACGCCTTATCCATTTCATCGGTAAGGACAACATCGTGTTCCACTGCCTCATCTTCCCCGTCATGCTCAAGGCTCACGGCGGCTATATCCTCCCTGATAATGTGCCGGCCAACGAGTTCCTCAACCTTGAGAACGACAAGATCAGTACCTCACGCAACTGGGCTGTGTGGCTCGACGAATACTTGAAGGACTTCCCCGGCAAGCAGGACGTGCTGCGCTATGTGCTCACCGCCAACGCACCGGAGACCAAGGACAACAACTTCACGTGGAAAGACTTCCAGGAGCGCAACAACTCGGAGCTCGTCGCCATCTACGGCAACTTCGTCAACCGTGCCCTGCAGCTCACCAAGAAATACTGGAACGGTGTGGTGCCTGCCTGCGGCGAACTGCTCGACGTGGACAAGCAGGCCATCCAGGAGTTCAAGGACGTGAAGGAGAAGGCGGAGCAGTATCTCGACAACTTCAAGTTCCGTGAGGCACAGAAGGAAGCCATGAACTTAGCACGCATCGGCAACAAATACATCACCGAGTGCGAGCCGTGGAAGGTGTGGAAGACTGACCCGAAGCGTGTGGAGACCATCCTCAACATCTCACTCCAGCTGGTTGCCAACCTCGCCATCGCCTTTGAGCCATTCTTGCCGTTCAGCTCTAAGAAGCTACGCGAGATGATCAACCTCAAGAGCTTTGACTGGGCAGAGCTGGGCAGCACCACACTGCTCGAGGCTGGCCATCAGCTCGCCGAGCCACAGCTGCTCTTCGAGAAGATCGAGGACGACGTTATCCAGCGTCAGCTCGACAAGCTCGCTGCCACTAAGGAAGCCAATGAGGCTGCCGAAGCCGCTAAGGACTACAAGGCTGAGCCCATCAAGCCCAACATCCCCTTTGACGAGTGGGAGAAACTCGACATCCGTGTGGGACACATCAAGGACTGCCAAAATGTGAAGAAGTCCAATAAGCTCCTGCAGTTTACCCTTGACGACGGCAGCGGCACGGACCGCACCATCCTCTCCGGCATTGCCAAGTTCTACAAGCCTGAGGACCTCATCGGCAAGGATGTGCTCTTCATTGCCAACCTTGCGCCGCGCAAGATGATGGGCATCGAGAGCCAGGGCATGATCCTCTCTGCTCTCAACTTCGACGGCTCGCTCAGCGTCACCACGACACTTGGTGCAGTGAAGCCGGGCTCGCAGGTAGGATAACCGCAATCGCATCAGCTCATATAGCAAACATCCACGCTCCGCAATTGTCGGGGCGTGGATGTTTTGTAACCGAAACATTTTGGGAACAGCAGCATTTTAGGCCTAAAACATTTTGGGAAGAAGAGAAAGTTTTATTATTTCGGGCATAACAAGCACTGCCTGTGCCTATGTGTATGGCTCCGCTACTTTAGTCTTTAGCCTTCAAGGTTAGGATTCATCATAAGATTTAAAAAATCTACTCCACGGGTTAACATTCTCGTCTCTCAAGGGTACTTGATATAAAACGAAAGGTTATGATGAAGAAAGCGCTCCTATTATTATATATGCTCCTGCTGTGCACCGCCATCGGTCACGCAGCACAGCAATACCGAGGAGAAAGACAGGGCTCTGTAAGCGTGAATCAATAAGTTAATGGGTGGGGTGTGGTTATAAAACCTCACTCACACCCCACCCAAGCAAATGGAGTACTATAAGATAAACCCCTATTAGATAGCTTGTTATCGTTACTCCCGATCGCGCAGCTGTCTCCGGTTCCTAACCTATATTATTCATAGACATTCATTTGAAAGATAGGCAGATTTACAGATACACACCAAATGACAGTGTCTTGAAGTGCAAACCATAGCCGTTCTTGATGAGGTCGCAGGGACTGCATTTGAAGTAGAAGTTACAGCCGAAGGTATTAAGAGTGGCCATAAGGTCCACGGTGACCGGCTTCACATGAGCGTTGCTGCTGGTGTCTTTGATCTTCAGTCCGTCAACTTTCCATCGTGTTTTCAAGCTGCTGTAGGTGTTGAAGTTCACGACCGGACCGAGGGAGAAACCGAAGTGCTTGCTGATGAAATGGTAGCGAACGGGCACAGTAAGGCTGAATACCTTGATGCGCGAGAACTGTGGTGAGGCACCCTCTGGGTAAGCACCCAGACCGATGGTGCCATCTTCTGACTTCATGAAGCGTGTGTTGCCCTTGATGCGATAGCTACGCCAGTCCAAGCCAAAGCCGATAGAGAACTTATGATGACTATTCCATGGATAGATGCCACAGTCGGCGATGAGCCACCAAAGCTCCCATGAGTTGAACGGATGAAGGTCGGCAGCCTGCGGCATGCCCGGTGTAGCGTTGAAGCCGGCGAAGAAGTTCATCGTTGTCTCAGTGGTTGGGTATTTTTGGCTCTTTGTCTGCTTCCGTCCGAAAGGCCCAATGCAGAAGTTGAAGTTATTGTCGATGGTGCTCGTGCTGACGTAGTTGCTGTCGACAAGTTGGATAGAGTTGCGGTAAGCATACTCCGGGTTGCCCTCTTTGCCTTGGATATAGATGGTCTGCACCGAATCGCTGGTGATGACGGTGACCTTTGTTGGCTTGGTCACCACGAGCGTATCCTGCGGATTGTTGTTGCGTGCCTGCGCCATGAAAGGCATCAAAGCCGCTAAGAAAAGCATTGCGATTTTCATATTTCTTCTGTTTTTAGATGTTCTTGATTTGGTTGATTTTATTGGTCAATTGATGAGTTTCCTCAGTTCGTCGATGCTGCTCACCGAGCCTTCCATATACACGAGCGTGATGGACCAATGGCCTTTGCTTCCGTTGGTGAGGTAGCACAGATAGCGGTGGGTGCGCCCTTGCGGAGGCAGGCAGAGGATAAGCGACGACGTATGCCCCTTCCGACGTAGTTCCGTGCTGGTGGCTTGTGCCTTGTCCTTTTCCACAAGATTATCCATCGTATTCTTCTGTTGAGCATTCGCATTGAAGCGCACGCTGTGGTAGAAGGTCAGCCGGTAGGCGCTCAGTGCCCTTCCTCGTACCTTCACCTCCACGGTCTGATCCTGCGGTACGATCTGTCCCGTGAAGGCCGCGTTGGCGTGCAGTCCCTTTTGTGCCAGCGCAAAGAGTGGAAGCAACAGGGCAAGCAGCGCAAAGATGATTCTCCTTTTCATATCATTGAGTGTTTATTCATTGTTATCAGTCATCAGCACATCGTGCAGTTGATCGTCGATGCCGTTGTCGCCCTCAATGCCCACGGCTCTCATTGTCTGGGCCATCTCGGCACGTATGGCAGTCTTGTCTGTGACTTTCTGTCCATAGACGATTGCCTCACAATAATTTTGTCGGTGGTTGACATAGAATGCGGCCGACACGACGAAGAGCGTCAGCAGCGTGGCAGCCACGGCGGTCAGCCATGGACGAAGCCGTATGTGGCGGGTCACGGACCAGTGCTGCTCTTCGGGCATTCGTTGCTTGCCAAGTCCGTCAAGGCTCCCCAGTCCCAGGAACAGTTTCCGCATGGGTTGCAGGTCGTCAGCAACAGCCTTACCACGGAAGTAAGCGTAGAGCTCATGCTCCTCGCTTAGCGTAGTGTCGCCGTCCATGAATTTCTCCACCAAGCGGTGGATATCATTATCTGATGATTTCATTGTCATACCTGATATATTGTTGTTTTGTCTGTCTACACCTTATTATATATAGCACACGCATTTCATGCTTCTTTCATCTTTCTGAGCATGAGTGTGCGCAATGCCAGTCGTGCGCGGCTCAGACACTTGCGCACGGCAGGCTCTTTCATACCAGTGAGCTCTGCCACCTGTGCCATCTCCATGCCGTTGATATGTCTGAGTTGCAACACCGTCTGCTGCATGGGAGGCAGTTGCTTGATGAGTTTCATCATCGTCTCCACACGTTGGTCCTGCTCTTCATCGACCGCGATGTCGTGGCCGTCAAGGGCTACGGTGATGCGGCGCCGGCGCAGCATGTCGATGCAGTGGTTGCGCAGCAGCGTCTGTGCTAAAGCGTTGATGGGCGCCCGCAGGTCGTCGGCCATCTGCCACAGCCTCACGAGCGTCACTTCCACGGCATCCTCGCCGTCGGCTTCGCCCAAATAGCGTGTGGCCGTCCGGCACAGTCCCGAACGAATACGCTCCACTTCCTGTTGGTATTCCTCGATGGTCATCTTTTCTTTTCCTTTTCAACAAAGATACGCAAACCATGTGGATTTGTGACAAAAAAAGAGGGAAAGTTCGTAACACAGTTTACGTAATTGTCGTTAATTCCAAAAGCTCTGCAGAAACTTAGCAATCTCTTTCTCATTTACGGCTATGAGAGTCAGAAGTATTCCTATAGCCGTTTTGGGGATTATTGTTTTTCCGTCGGTGAGCAGGTCATCCGAAAATAACGCTTGTGGATGATCCAGATACGTAGGAACCAAAGGACGAAGAAGCCGTTGCTGGCAATCTCGTAAACAGTGTCCCAATAGTTGCCAAAGTCGAAGAACCACTTGATGAGCCACAGCACCAGGTCGAGGTTGAACAGCCAGTTCCACCAACGCTCGCGGTCACCGAAGGTCAGCGTGAGCGTCTCGTCCTCAGCGATGTGTACCTGAGCAGTGCTCTTGATGAACTTATAGGCCGAGCGGATGGTGACGGCATAGTCGCCCTCCGGCAATGCCACGCGCACACTGTCGTTGCCTCGCATCAGTCCCAGCATTTGCCCATTGATCAGCAAATAATGGGGTAGGGGAATCCACTGCTTCCTTTCTGGCCTAATCAACAATACAGAACTCATCATCGTCTCCATCCATCATTCAACACTCATCATTCCTCATACCATTCTTTTATGGTGAGATAGTTCTTGGCATACAGTTCAGCCTGTCCGGGAGCCGTCTTCTTGATGAATCGTGCGGGAATGCCGCCCCAGATCTCGCCATCCGGAATCTTCGTACCGCCGACGACAACCGCACCTGCTGCCACAATGCTACCCCGACCAACTTCCGCATGGTCGAGCACCACGGCATTCATGCCGATGAGCGCGCCGTCGTGGATCGTGGCAGCGTGAACGACAGCTCCGTGTCCCAGGCTGACGTTGTTGCCAAGAATAGCTGGTCCGCCCGCCGTCTGATGGATACATGCCAAGTCCTGTACATTGCAGCGGTCGCCCATCACGATTTTGTCGACATCGGCGCGAAGCACGGCACCGAACCACACGCTACAGTCATCGCCCATGGTGATGTCGCCTGCTAAAGTAGCATTGTCGGCGATCATACAACGTTCGCCCCACACCGGGCTTTTTCCTTTTACTGTGATCTTCAACATGGTCTTGTTTCTTTTCTCCATGCAAAGATAATCATTTCCGCGGAATTATCGTTTCTTGAGTACTATATATAAATAAGGTGTAATGACAGTTTCGAAAGGAGACAAAAAGCAGAAAAAATGGCTTCCACAACGTTTCATAAAGTTTTTGTAACATATAAAAAACACACATGAACGAATAAACACTAACTTTGCGCAAAATTTCAACCTAATAATTATATTTAATTTAAAACTACCGCTAATGCAAAGTATTAGAATGATGGAGAAGAAAGGGCTTGCCCTATTCTTGCTCAGCTTGAGTTCAGTGGCTGGTTTCGCACAATCCCAGATACGGGGAAATGTGAAAGACTCGAACGGTGAGCCGATCCTTGGTGCTACAATCAAGGTCAACGGTTCAAAGGTGGCCACGGTCACGGACTTGGACGGTAACTTCAGCGTGAATGCCAAGCCTGGTTCTACGATCACCATTTCCTATGTGGGCTTTGAGACACAGACCGTGACCGTCAAAGGCACTAACCTCGTACCTGTTGTATTAAAGGAAGACGACCGGACACTCAACGACGTGGTCGTCATCGGTTACGGTGTGCAGAAGAAAAGTGACCTGACCGGTGCCGTAGCTTCAGTGAGCGGCGACGCTATCAAAAACCTCTCCACGAGTGATGCCGGTGCAGCCCTGCAAGGCAAGGTCACGGGTGTGCAGATCATCAACAGTGGTGCGCCGGGAGCCGGTGCCGAGATCCGTGTGCGTGGCTATGGATCCAATGGTAACAACGCTCCTTTGCTCATCGTCGACGGTCTGAAGGTCGACAACATCCAGTATCTCGATCCCTCGCTCATTCAGTCGGTGGAGGTGTTGAAGGATGCCGCTTCCGCCGCTATCTATGGTGCTGAGGCCGGTAATGGTGTGGTGCTGATTACCACGCGCAATGGTTCCAACAGTGGTGGTTCGGCCCACATCAGCTACTCGCTGAAAGCTGTCAACCAGAGTCTTGGAAAGAAAGCCGACCTCTTCGACGCTCCCGAGTATATCGCCTATCACAAGTATTTGGGCGACATCACCGACGCGCTCTTGGAGTCGAACAACTACCATGGGCAAAACACCAACTGGTATAAAGAGGTATTCAACAACAGTTGGAGTGTAGAGCACAACGTCACCGTAGAGGGCGGCAACAATAAGGGCCACATCCTTGCAGCACTGGGTATCCTCAACGACGATGGTATCGTCAAAGGCAAGAAGGACGTCTACAAGCGCTTCACCGCACAGCTCAATGCCGATTACAAGTTCTTCGACTGGTTCAACATCACCAGCAACACCTCTGTGGAGAAGTGGAGCACGAAGTCGCTGACCAACGGCTATCAGTCGTTCCTCAACTCTGTTGTCTCCATCGACCCGCTGACCCCTGCCTATATCACCAGTCTTGACGACATGCCTAACAATATGCGCACCAAGTGGGAATCGCCCGACCACGGCGGCGTGACCACGCCTCCCGGTTTTGATGAGGCTCATCCTGTTTGGTACGGTACGTCGAAGTATATCGAGGAAGCCACGGCCAACCCGCTGGCCATGCGCGACCGTCAGAATGCCAGCAACAAAGGCATTAACGTGCGCGGTACGTTCGCGGCCAACCTCATCCCGGTGAAGTGCCTCACCATCACCTCTCGCCTCGGCTATCAGATCACGCAGAGCAACACCCACAGCTATACCGGACCTTTCTGGCTCAACACGCTGTCGCAGAGCGATCAATACTCGATCTCAGCCGGTACCAACACCGGACTGTACTATCAGTGGGAGAACTTTGCCAACTTCACGAAGAGCTTCGGCAAGCACAATGTCAACGCAATGGTTGGTATGTCGTTTACGAAGAACCGTACCGACAACTCCGGTCTGTCGTCGGCTGACACCAAGCAGATCCTTGAAGGCGATGCCGCTCCGCTCTTCCAGTACATCAACTTCCTGAACTCCAACGGTAAGGCGAAGCTGAAAGGCTCCAACCTGCCGACTGTCAACACCCACCTGTCTTACTTCGGCCGTCTGAGCTACAACTACGATCAGCGCTACTTCTTCCAGTTCAACATCCGTCGCGATGCCTTTGACAGTTCCAAACTCTCAAAGGAGAACCGCTGGGGTACCTTCCCCTCTCTGTCGCTGGGTTGGGCCGTCAGCAATGAGAAATTCTTCCGCGACGCTGTGAGCACAGACGCTGTTTCATTCCTGAAGATTCGTGGATCATGGGGACGCAACGGTAACGTGAGTGTGCTCAACAACTATCAGTGGGCTTCCACCATCAGCGTTGGCGGTTACTACAACTTCACCGACGATGCCACCACAGCGGCTACCCTGTCCAACTTCCCCAATCCTAAGCTGACTTGGGAGACCGCCGAGCAGTATGACTTGGGTCTCGATGCCCGTTTCCTCAATGACCGGTTGACGCTGGGCTTCGACTGGTATCGCAAGACCACGAAGGATCAGCTCATCAAGGTACACCTCAGTCCGGAGCTCGGCTTCGCTGATGCCTACGTCAACTCCGGTGAGATTCTCAACACCGGTATCGACTTGGATCTGGGATGGAAAGACCATATCGGCGACCTGAAATACAGTGTCAGCGCCAACGTGTCGACCTTGAAGAACGAGGTGAAGAAGATGAGTCCTATCTTGCCGCGCTACGACGAGGTGGGTATCAACGGATTCAACAACAAGCTGAACCCCTCTTTGGAGACCGGACATCCCATGTGGTATTTCCGCGGCTTCAAGTATGCCGGCGTAGATCCCGAGACCGGCGGTGCCCTCTACTACGACAAGAACGGTCAGATCACCAACGCGCCGACCGACAACGACAAGCAGGATCTCGGATGCGCACTGCCTAAGGTCACCTATGGCATCACCCTCAACCTGGAATACAAGGGCTTTGACTTCACGGTTTTCGGTACCGGTGCCGCCGGCAACAAGATCTACAACCTCATGGTTTCTGCCGACCGCCCGCTGATCAATGGCATCGATACCTATTGGAAAGACTCTTGGAAGCAGAAGGGTGACCACAGCAGGTATCCCGACATGAAGCAGGTGGCTACCGACTGGACATTCTTCAGCTCCGACGCTGCCATCTTCAGCGGCGCTTACTTCAAGTTCAAGCAGATACAGCTCGGCTATACCTTGCCACAGAGCATCACCAGAAAGTTCATGGTCAACGCGCTCCGCTTCTCGGTTTCTCTTGACGACTTCTTCACCATCACCAGCTATCCTGGCGCCGATCCCGAGACCTCTTCACTCAACAGCGGTGTGTCGCGTGGCTTCGACAACGGCAACTATCCTATGTCCAAGAAGGTGGTCTTCGGTGTGAACGTTACATTCTAATGATTTAAAACGAAACAACAATGAACAAACATATAATTCCATTGTTCGCGCTGCTTGTCGGCGTGGCAGCATTCTCCTCCTGCGAAGATCAGCTGGATATCCCTCAGAAGGGTGTGACGAGTGAGAGTGAATTCTATAAGACTGACGCTGATTGCGCTAAGGCCTTGGCGTCGGCTTACGAGGGCTTCATGGTCAACACGCTGGGACGTACCACGGTAAGCGGTGGGCCGGGCATCTACACGCCGGCGCGTGTGCTGGCCAACGACCCGGGCGACGATGTGCTCTATGGCGGTGGCAACTATGGCGATCATGAGTTTGGCGGTGCCGTCAACCAGTTCCGCTACTTGAGCAATCCCGAAGCCATTAACTTTCACTACAAGGGTCTCTATCTCTCGGTGCACAGCGACAATCTTGTCATCGAGAAGTTCAAGGCATCGCCGACGGCCTATCAGAAACAGGCCGTTGCCGAGGCGCGTGTGCTCCGGGCTTACAACTTCTTCCTGTTGTCGTGCTACTGGGGTCAGCCGCCTCTTGTCGACCATCTGCTCGAAGCGAGCGAATTGCCTTCCAACAGCGAGATGACGCAGCAACAATATTTTGAGTGGGTCGCCAAAGAGTGTCAGGAAGCTGAGCCCGACCTGACAGAGCGCAAGAGCACGGCGGACAAGTTCGGTGCCTATCGCGTCACCAAGGGCTTCGCCCATGCGCTGGCCGGCAAGGCGCTGCTGTTTGCCAAGAAGTACGACGAGGCCAAGGCTGAGTTCAAGAAGGTCATCGATTCAGGCAAATATGCTTTGGTGCCCGGCAGCCAGTTTGCCAACCTCTTCCATGTCGAGGGTGACGGCGCACCGGAAAAGATCTTTGAGATCAACATGCGCTACAACCCCGCTGCCGGTGACTGGAGCACCGGACAGGGACTGGGCTATATGAACCATTCCACCTGGATGGAGTCTAACTGCTTCAACTGGCGTGCCGGCAACTTTGTCGTCAATCCTGCCTATACCTACTGCGGCCTCGACGGTTGGGGCTCCATTGGTGTGCCCGAGTGGTTTGGCAATGCATTCCACGACAACGACGGTGATTCGCCGCGCTTCAAGGCTACCCTTATGCATATCGACGACGCGGTCTACCAGACCTCTGGCATCGAGGGCATGAAGTATCAAAACGATGCACTGAACAATATGTCGATCGAAGAGAAGAAGACGTCAAACAAGATTGGCATCAAGGATCCTACCCAGGGACTCTATTGTCAGAGCTTCTACCTGCCGTTTAAACTGCTGATGCGTGCCAGCGACATCGACGACGGCGGTGTGCACGGTAATAACCTCAGACTGAACAACATCATCGTCATGCGCTATGCCGAGGTGCTGCTCGACTATGCCGAGTGCTGCTTGCAGACGGGCGACAATGCTGAGGCTAAGAAGTATATCAACATGATCCAGGAGCGCGCCGGTTCCAAGACTATCAGCGCCAATGTCGACATGGAAGTGCTGAAGAAGGAGAAGATGTTCGAGATGTGGTTTGAAGGCTGCCGTTTTCAGGATATTCTCCGTTGGAACGACCCCGTCGGTCTGGCTCACTTGAAAGATGCTGGCAAGCAGGTGCCGCACCTCTTCGACAAGATCTTCCGTCCTGTGCAGTCGGGCGACGAGAATGTTGTCTGGGAGAATGGTACGGAAGCCAACAGCCGCTTCTATATCACCCACACCCACGAGGCTATGGACAAGGGTTTCAAGGTTGGCTTTGAGGACAAGGACCGCCTGTTCCCTTATCCTTCCGACGTAGTCGACATGAACCCTAATCTGAAGCAGAACCCGGGATGGGAGAGTGCTTCTACTAAGTAGTCTCTCCAGAGTGATGGCCTCCTCCGCGTGTGTGGAGGAGGCTTTTCGCTTTTCATTTCCCTGATGATGAATTTTTCTCTCTCTTATTATTTAAGTTTACTCGCGGTGACATTGTTGCCCACTGCCGTGCGGTCACAGACTGTCGCGTCAGCCACCGACCGCCTGGTGATGGGCAACAGCCGCGAGGTATCTGCCGGAGTGACCTTCGGCACTGCCGACGGCGACGAGCATCATCTGAGCCGATATGCTTCCCTGCCGGGCAAAGGCCGCTGGCTGCGCTACGGACGTGTCGACTTCTCGCCTTTGACCGATGCCTATCTCACGCTGATCGTGCGGGCCCGGGACAACGAAGAACTGCTCGTCCGCGAGGGTAGTGCCACGGGCGAGGTCATCGCGCGGGTGGACATCGTCGTGAAAGGCGGTGGCGGGCCGTTCCGCCGTGACTATAGTGGGCAGTGGATGTCGTTGGCAGTACCGTTGCTCTATACGCCGAAGGGCATTGCCGATATCGTGCTGACCTGCAAGGACAAGGGTGTGGACGTGGGCTGGCTGTGCTTCAAGAACCGGTCAAAGTACTTTGCTCCGGCTACGTCACCGTCGTCCCGTCCCGACGGCCAGGGCTACCTGCGGCGCTGGTTGTTGTTGGAGCCTATCCGTCAGGACATCCGCTCCAATGTGGTCTTCACCGACAGCTATTTGCAAAAGGCCTTCAGCAAGGAATACTTCAAAGGGCAGATGACCCAGTTGCCACGCGATGGTCAGCAAGTGCGGGTCGGCGACCAAAAGCTGAAATGGCACGCGCTTGACAGTGAAAACTACAATGTGCGTCTCTTCCGCTTTGCCGAGCGGTGGGGACAGCAGACCTACGGCTCGCTCTTCTGGGCCGTGACTGTCATCGACTGTCCACGGGAGATCCAAGACGTGCGCCTGTCTGTCGGTTCCAACGGCGCCTCGTCGTGGTGGCTCAACGGCGAGCATGTGCTCACGCTCGAAGGCGATCGCCGCATGGTAGAGGACGACGCCCGGTCGGGACGGCTCACGCTTCGGGCGGGTCGCAACATCCTGCGCTGTGCTGTCATCAACGGGCCGGGACTCAGCGATTTCTGTGCCCGCTTCCTCGATGACGAGGGCCGTCCTGTTGTAGAACCGCTAACGCTAATCCTTCCGAAGAAATGAAAAGACTCTATTCTCTCTTGATCTTGGCCGCTATGACGGCCTCGGCTTTTGCCCAAGCCGGTGCTCCCTATATCCACGACCCGTCGACACTGGCCGAATGCGATGGAAAGTACTACACATTTGGAACGGGTGGCGGCGGACTGATCTCTGACGACGGGTGGGCATGGTACAGTGGTGCTGTACGGCCCGGTGGCGGCGCTGCTCCCGACGTGATGAAGATTGGCGACCGATACCTCGTTATATATGGTGCTACGGGCGGCGGACTCGGTGGCGGACACAATGGCCGCATCCTCACGATGTGGAACAAAACGCTCGACCCGAAGTCACACGACTTCCTATTCTCCAAGCCTGTGGAGGTCTGCTCGTCCGACGGTTTGGAAGACCAGGACGCCATCGATCCCTGCCTCTTCCTTGACCCGAATACGGGCCGGCTGTGGGTGACCTATGGCACCTATTTCGGCAGCATCCGGCTCATAGAACTCGATCCGGCGACGGGCCGGCGCGTTGCAGGCAACAAGGAGCGAGACATTGCCATCGACTGCGAGGCCACGGATCTCATCTATCGCGACGGCTGGTACTATCTGCTCGGCACACACGGCACCTGCTGCGACGGGCCGAACTCCACCTACAACATCGTGGTGGGACGGTCGCGCAACGTGGAAGGTCCCTATCTCGACAACATTGGCCGCGACATGCTCCACGGTGGCGGCCGCATGGTTGTTGCCGCCGGTGGCCGCAAGTACGGTCCGGGACATTTCGGCCGCACCATCGTTGACAAGGGGGTGGAGGTGATGTCGTGCCATTTCGAGTCCGATCTCGACCGCAGCGGGCGCAGTGTGCTGGCCGTTTTGCCACTGCTTTGGCACGACGGCTGGCCGGTGGCGGGTAAGCCTTTCCGCGGTGGCGACTACGAGATTGCCTCTGAGCGGCGCGGCTATTCTTTGGAGTTGGCTGTGGACTTCGTCAGGATGGAGCGCGACATCGAGCCGTTTTTCCGCATCGACCCCAACAGTCCGGTGAAGCGGCTGGACAGCCAGAAACTTGAGGAGGTGGAGCCTTCGTGGTCCAAGGGCGACATCCGTGTGCGTTGCAGCGACTATATGTTCCGGCCCAATCAGCTGTGGACGATAATGGCGGTGCCCGAGAAGGGCGGCTGCCTGAGTGCTCCTTATTTCAAGATCATGATTCGTGGTACGCATCGGGCTTTGGTTGCCACTGCCGACAAAGAGTTGACAACTGTGCCGGAATACGATGGCGCTGACAATCAGCTATGGCGTATAGAGCAGTTGACCGACGGCACGTATCGCATCATGCCCAAGGCCATTCCCGGCATGCAAGGCGACAACACCCGCTACTGCCTCTATTCCGCCGGTGACAGCACGCCGACGCTTGCGCCCTACGACTTCGACAGCGACAACTCGAAATGGCGATTGAAACCAGTCGGAAGCCTTTAGAGCTGCATGATCATTCATGGGCATTCAGTCTCAACTGGGTGCCCATGAGGCTTTTTTACGTGAGGGTTAGGTAATTGTCTCTTTTGCACTTTTCAAGACGAAGCCTTCCCGCTGTCTACGTTTTTGTGGAATATACGAATGTAGTATGCCTTTTGGGAAGTCATCCAATACGTTCTACTACATGTCAAAAGCGTTGAAACTACATGGTCAAACGAACGTTAGCCAAATGGACGACGAACGTCAGCCAATTGATTGACGTTCGTTTGACTATATGTCTAACGAACGTTTGGCCATCAATAAATAACGAAAATGATGACTTGATATTTGCTGTTTTTATTGTGTAGGTAACCAGCAACTGACTCACTTACAATCTTTTGTAAGTACGTGAACTTGGCAAACTCCATTCTTACAGACTGATCTTTTGCTTCCAGACTTTACCGTGACTCTGCGTGTGCTGCCAGACTCGTCTTTTTGATAATGCCTTCTTACAGCTTACTTGTGCGTGTATTTATCTGTGAATGTAGCCTTATTCGCATTGAAAAGCCGTGGATTTTTTGGTGATATGGAATAATTTTACGAACTTTGCGTTACGGAAAGTTCGTAACGATGTTTACGTAATCACCGTTAATTCTAACTGTCATGAAGAAGCTAAGCAACCCCTTTCTCGTCTACGGCTATGAGAGTCCGGAGTATTTCTGCGACCGCGAGGCAGAGACCACGCAACTGATCTCTGACTTGAACAATGGATGGAACATCACGCTTTTCTCGCCCCGTCGCATGGGCAAGACCGGGCTCATCAAGAATGCTTTTTATCGACTTCAACACGAGGCGAAGGACACGGTGTGCGTCTACGTCGACATCTTTGGCACCAACGACTTATCTGACTTCGTGCAAGCGTTCGGCACTGCCATTCTCAAAGCCCTGCTCTCCAAAGGCGAGAAGGCTTTGCGCCGTGCTATGCAGTTCTTCGCTGCATGGCGGCCTGTGGTGAGCATGGACCCGATGACGGGCGAGCCTTCGGTGTCGGTGACACTGGAGTCGAGGGATAGCACGGTGGACCTCAAGCAGATTTTCGATCTCATGAAAGACTCCGGCAAGCAGATTTATGTGGCTATTGACGAGTTTCAGCAGATCATGTCCTATCCGGAGAAAGGTGTGGAGGCCCAGCTGCGCTCCTACATACAGTTTTTGCACAATGCGCATTTCATCTTTTCGGGCAGCAAACGCCACTTGATGGCCGACATCTTCCTTTCGCCTAACCGACCCTTCTTCCAAAGCACGCGTCTGATGGAACTGCAAGCTATTGATGAGGCTTCTTATTACACGTTTGCCAGTCGCTTCTTCCGGCAGCAAGGGCATCAGCTCGATAAGGATGTCTTTCACTATTTCTACAACATGCTGGAGGGGCACACGTGGTACGTGCAGAGTGTGCTCAAGCAACTCTATGCCGACGATGAGGATGTCGTGACCGAACACCAGGCTGATGAGGCCATCAGACAACTGGTGCAGGACAACAATGCCTATTACGAGACGATCTTTTCGTTGCTGCCCGAGAAACAGCAAAAGCTGCTCGACGCCATTGCCCATGAGGGACATGTCTCAGCGCCAAACAGCGGACAGTTCATCGCTCGCTATCGGTTGACAAGTGCCAGCAGCGTGAGCAGTTCACTGAAGAGTCTGACCGATAAGGAACTGGTGTATAAGTCTCCTGCCGGCTACCAAGTCTATGACCGCTTCTTTGGGTTGTGGCTGTCCCGGCGATGAGCAGGGAGGCTACTGGTCCTTTTTCAGGCTTATTCCTTTGTGTTCTACGGAATATTTCCTATATTTGCAATCGGTAATAACAGCAGTAGAAGATGAACTATCCAATAGGCATACAAGACTTCGCAAGTATCATCAATGATGGTTTTGTTTATGTAGACAAGACCAACATGGTTTATGAACTGACCAAAGACAAAGGCGTCTATTTCCTCAGTCGCCCCAGGCGCTTTGGCAAGTCGCTGTTGGTGTCTACTATCAAATACTATTTTGAGGGGCGCCATGATCTGTTCAAGGGCTTGAAGATAGAGAGCTTAGAGAAGAAATGGGAGACTTATCCCGTCTTCGAGATCGACTTCAATGGTTCCAACTACACGGAGGCGGATGCACTGGAGCAGACGCTTAATGGCTATTTGGTCAAGTGGGAACAGCAATATGGCGTGCAGCCAGCTACCGACCAGCCCGGCCGGCGCCTGGCCGACGTGCTGCATCAAGCTCATGTACAGACGGGTAAGACCTGCGTGGTGCTCGTTGACGAATACGACAAGCCCATGCTTGACGCGATGGACACGGGATTGAAAACCCGTGTCGGTGACAACGAGGTGCTTATTGAAGATTACAACCGTGAGACGCTCAAGGCATTCTATTCCGTCTTCAAGCTTGCCGACGCCGACCTGCGCTTTGTGTTCCTCACGGGCGTCACCAAGTTTGCACAGGTGAGTGTGTTTTCAGGATTCAACAATGCACAAGACATCAGCATGTCTCCTCGCTTTGATGCCATTTGTGGTATTACCACAGAAGAGTTGAACTCCGTCTTTGCGCCAGCCATCGAAGAACTGGCCAATGCAAATGCGGTTTCCGTTGCAGAGACGAAATCTCAACTTAAACAGCGATATGACGGGTATCACTTCAGTAAAGGGATGACCGACATCTATAATCCATTCTCCTTGCTGAATACCTTTAAAAGTGAGGATGCAAGGGACTACTGGTTCGCTTCCGGTACGCCGAGCTATCTGATGCAACTGCTTGCCCACGGTAATGAGGACATCCAGGGCATCATTGCCCGCAGCTATGAGGCTCAAGAGTTTGTGGACTACCGTGCTACGGTGGAGGCACCCGTGCCGATGATCTATCAGAGCGGTTATCTCACCATCAAGGGTTATAACCGTGAGGACGAGGAGTACAAGCTCGACTTCCCCAACCACGAAGTTGCTTCGGGCTTCCTTGCCATCCTTGCTTCAGGCTATTTCCATACGCCTACAGAACCTAACAGCTGGGCCAACAAGCTGAAGAAAGCCCTGCATCATGGCAAGCCGGAGGACTTCCGCAATTTGTTGGACGACTTCCTGGCGAGCATTCCTTATTCTGTGCACGAGAGCAACGGCGAGAAGAGCCATGAGCGGCAGTTCCAGTACACAGTATATCTGATCATGCGTCTGATCGGCAGTTGCCGCAACACGGTTTACCACGAGAAGGCTACGTCGAAGGGCCGCGCCGACTGCGTGATAGAGACCCCGCGCTATGTCTACGTCTTTGAGTACAAACTCGACCGCCCTGCCGCTGAGGCTATGGCACAGATCGGTGACCGCGGATATGCAGATCCTTACGCCCACGATGGTCGCCCGGTCTATGCCATCGCCTGCTCATTCTCGTCAGAGACCGGAACCATCAGTGACTGGATGGTGAAGCAATTGGTTGGGTCGACGAAGGCGGAATGACTCTGTCGTTTGCATAAGAGGCCTTAGAATGGATAGCTTGCAATACATATCAAATGAAAGATAGTAACGGCTTGCTTACTTTCTTCAAGTGATGATATTTTATGCAATCGCTTCCTTCCAATCAAGTGCCACAAACGCGCAAGCCCCCATTGGACCGGTGTCCAATGGGGGCTTGCTATTGATGGGTAGGCTGTCAAGCCATCGTCGTGAGATGATGGCTTGTTGCAGTCAACAGTTGATATGCTTTACTCCTTCGGCAGCATGATGATGCTGACCTTGTTGGCACCGGCGAGGAACTGCTTGAAGAAAGCAGAGATGGTGGCAGGCGTCTGAGCCTCTACCGTCTTCTTGTAGTCGGTGTAGTTGTCCTGATGGAGCTTATAGTCGTTGTAGACGATGCCACCCCAGAAGCCATTGGTCTTGGCGTTGGTGTCGAACTGCTTGACCATCAGTTTTTGTACCTTAGAGAGCATCTCGGCGTCGCACTTCTCGGCGAGGTCCCTCACGGCCTGATCCATGATCTTCAGAGCGATCTCTTTCTTCTCAGGCTTCATCGGGCAGTAGCCCACGAGCTGTGCGATATGGTAGCCGTCGTCGGCAAGAATCTGTCCGCCTTGTGCACCACAACTGTAAGCGGCGCTGGCTTCCTCACGGATCTGCTTGAGATAGACCATCGAGAGGATCTGTCCGGCGATGTCCATCTTCACGGAGTTGTCGAGCGAGTAGGGCAACTTCTTGTTTACCCAGAACATATAGGCCGTGGACTTCGGTGTTTCCATCTTGCGGTAGAACGTGTTGTCGACAGTCTTGTCGGTCACCTCGCTGGCACGTTTGCTCTCCGGATTCTTTGCCTTTGTGGCAGGCAGGGCACCGAGATACTGGCAGATGAGCGGACGGATGGTAGTCTCGTCGAAGTTACCGGTGATGAAGAATGTCCAGCCGTTGGCATTGGCCGTGCGCTCCTTGGCCATCTGCAGGATACGGTCGTAGTTGATGTCCTTCACGTCCTTGAGCAGCATAGGAGTCTGGCGCCAGTCGTGGTTGTAGAGCGTAGCGGTGACAGAGTCGCTGAGTGCTGTCTGCGGGTCGAGCTCACGGTTCTTCAGTCCTACATTGTATTGCTGGATGAGGTTGCCGTAGGAGTCGGGATCTTTTTTGATGTTGGTGAAGTAGAGATAAGCCATCTGCAGCATCGTCTCCACGTCTTTCGGTGTAGAGCTGCCGCTGATGTTCATGTGGCGGTCGCTCATGGTCAGGTCCGCATTGGCAATCTTACCGGCGAGTGCCTTGCTCAGCTCAGTGCTGGAGAAGTCGCCCAAGCCGCTGATGCCGATGACCTCGTCGAAGGCCTTCAGGTTGGCAAAGTCATTCTTGCCATAAACCGAGCTGCCTTGTCCGCCCTGTCCGCTGAGAGAGACCTGGTCTTTCTTGAAGTCAACCTTCTTCAGCACCACAGTGACACCATTGGAGAGTGTGAGCACCTTGTAGTCGAACTTCTTGCTGGCTACCTCTTTCTTGATCTTGCCGGCTGTAGGCATGGTCTTGATGAGCGGCTCGTTCTTCACGTTGTCGACATAAGCCTCGATCTTGGCGGCACGTGCCTGATGCACAGCATCGAGGAGCTGCTCGGCTGTAGGATAGACAGCGCCGTCCTTCTCGTTGTTGAAGTTGATGATGACGAGGTTGGTGTCGCTCTTGCAGATCAGCTCAGGGAGTACCTGGTTGATAGCCTCCAAGGGGATGGCGGGCACGAGCTGCTTCATCATCGTGTAGGTGTAGTCAATGCTGGGCATAGGCTCGTTGGTGAGGAAGTAGCCCAGGCAAGCCTGATAGAAAGAAGAGTTGGGACGCTTGTCCTTGTTGGAGTACATCTTGTCAAGACCGCTGAGGAAGTTGCTCTTATAGCGCTCGTACTCAGTCGGTGTGAAGCCAAACTCAGCAGCTTGGCGCACGACGAGATAAGCAGCCTTCAGGGCATCGGCTGTCTTGCTCATATCTTTTGGAGATGCGCTGATGTCGAAAGCATCCTTGGTCTTGGCAAAGATGTAGTTGCCGTCGCCGGCCTCTGCACTGACGAAGGGACAGTCAGCTTTCTGAGCAGCCTCGGTGAAGCGCTGGGCAAGCATACCGGTGACAGCCTGCTTGGCGTAGTTTTGGATCAGATAGGGCAGCGTCTGCTTCAGGCTGTCGGGATAGACATCGTGCTTCATCATCAGGTCAACAGAGGAGGTGGGATATTCCTTGTCCTTGTCGATGATGACGATAGGCTCAGCGTTGTCGGGCACGGGCTCGTCAACAAGTTTTGCCTCGTTGGCCGGGTTCTTGATGTCGCCGAAGAGCTTCTTGATCTGAGCTTCAGTGCGGTCGACATCCACGTCACCGACAATGATGAGACCTTGGTGGTCGGGATGATACCATTTATGATAGTAGTCGACCAGCTCTTTGCGCTTGAAGTTGTCGACGACCGACATCAGACCGATGGGGTAGCGCACGCCATATTTTGATCCGGGATAGAGCTTGGGTAGGTTGCGCTCAAACATACGGCTGGAAGGAGAAGTGCGCAGACGCCACTCCTCGTGGATGACACCACGCTCTTTGTCAATTTCGCTTTGCTCCAGTGACAACCCACAAGACCAGTCACGCAGGATGAGCAGGCAGGAGTCGAGCGTACCCTGGTGCTGAGTGGGCACGTTGTCGATGTTGTAGACCGTCTGGTCGATGCTGGTGTAAGCATTGAGGTCTGCACCAAACTCGATACCGTGGGCGCGGCACCACTCGATGAGGTCGTTGCCTTTGAAGTGGTCGCTGCCGTTGAAGGCCATGTGCTCAAGGAAGTGTGCAAGTCCACGCTGGTCTTCGTTTTCCTCCAAGGAGCCAACTTTCTGTGCGATGTAGAAGTTGGCGCGGTGCTCAGGCCAGTTGTTGTGACGGATGTAGTAAGTCAATCCGTTGCTGAGCTTGCCGATCCTTACAGCTGTGTCCACGGGTACAGTCATGTCGGGCATCTGAGCCCATGCCTGTGCACCGACGAGGAGCAGCAAGGTAGCAATAACGTTTCTAAGTTTCATAAAGAAATACTGTTAAGATAATAATAATAATGCAAAGATAGTGTGTTTTATGATGAACAGCAAGAAAAGCACAGTGATGTCATGGCATTTTAATATTTTTTATTTTGAGCGGAGTCCTTTATGTTTTCGCTTTCTCAAAAGACTTTCTCAATAGAAAAGAAGAAGAAATAAACAGCAAAACATTTGGCTGAGAGGCGCAAAAGAACTACTTTTGCAGTTATGGACGAAAATACATGTATTCAACTCTTGGAAGCCCACGGCATCAAGCCGACGAGCAACCGCATCCTTGTCGTGCGTGCCTTAGCCACTGAAGACGCCCCTTCGTCGATCAGTGACTTGGAGCGGGGACTGCTCTCGGTGGACAAGAGCAGTATCTTCCGCTGTCTCATGGTGTTTCGTGAGCATCATTTGGTTCACTCGTTGGAAGATGGTGACGGGCAAGTAAAGTATGAGATTTGCTATCGTCATGGTGATAGCGATGATGATCTGCACGTCCATTTCTATTGCAGGCAGTGCCATCGCATCTTCTGCATGGAGGACACGCCGGTACCTAAGGTCGCCATTCCCGAAGGCTTTCATATGGAGAGCATCAACTATATGATCAAGGGTCTTTGTCCCGAGTGCGCACGTAAGAGAGGGAAGCGCCTATGAGTCCTGCTGCTTTCTGTGCCACGCTGTTGAGATGGTACGAGGCCAATGGCCGCGACTTGCCGTGGCGCCATACGCGTGATCCCTATGCCATCTGGCTCAGCGAAGTCATCCTGCAGCAGACACGCATCAGCCAGGGCACAGCCTATTGGCAGCGCTTCATGCAAGCCTGGCCTACTGTTGAGGCGCTCGCCGCGGCCACAGAGGATGAAGTGCTGAAGATGTGGCAAGGCTTAGGATACTATTCGCGTGCCCGCAACCTTCACACGGCAGCGAGGCAGATCGTCGCTTTGGGGCAGTTCCCTCGTACTTTAGAGGAGATCCGACGGCTCAAAGGCGTGGGCGATTACACGGCTGCCGCCATTGCTTCTTTGGCTTTTGGCGTCACAGCCGCTGCTGTCGACGGCAATGTCTATCGTGTGCTCTCCCGTCTCTATGCCATCGATACACCCATCAACACCACGGAGGGCAAGCATCTCTTCGCCCGTTTGGCCGATGAACTGATCCATGCCGCACCGCAGACCGCACTGTCGCCTCAAGGTGAGAAAGCCTGTGGCGCCAGCCTCTTCAACCAGGCTATGATGGACTTCGGGGCCACGCAGTGCACACCACAGTCGCCCTCGTGTCTGCTCTGTCCTTTTATGGAAGACTGTGAAGCGCACAGACGGGGGCTTGCCGAACAACTGCCTGTGAAGCTGAAAAAGACCAAGATCACCACCCGACACCTTATTTATATATATGTCCGTTGCCACGGCTTCACTGCCATCCACCGTCGTGGCTCCGGTGATATTTGGCAGGGACTGTGGGAACCGCCGCTTTTCGAGGATGCTCCTCTGCCTCAATGGTCGGGTCATCTCAAGCAGTTGGTCACGGGCGTGAAGCATGTTCTCACCCATCGCATCCTCTTAGCCGACTTCTATCTCCTCGATACCGACCAGCGTCCGCCGTTGCCCGATGACTATATCTGGGTGCCGGAATCCCGCCTCAGTGACTATGCTGTGCCGCGACTGGTGGAGAAACTCGTGGAAACTTATCTTTATGTCTGCTTATAAAATCGTCTAAAAGACACGTCTTTAGTGCTTTTAGACGATTTTTCTATGTTCTTGGACGATATTTCCGAGGCTTTTACGCTTTTTTACCTTACTTTGCAAGTGGAAGCAGAACAATGATGAATGTTGAATGATGAATGTCTCATTATACATTACACATTATACATTATAGATTATTATCAACCTAAATAACTCTATTATGAACAAAGCAGAAAAACATCCGAGCCTTTTGCACAGTCGTGCACTCTATGGGGCAGCTACCTGCTTACTGTTGACGACTGGTATAGCAATGCCAGCCTTTGCCAGTCAGGAATCATCGTCGGTTCCGTCGATCAATGCCACGCAGCAAAACACTGTTACCGTCAGGGGCAGTGTCAAAGACACCAATGGTGAACCCATTATTGGCGCAAGCATCGTGGAGAAGGGAAACACGGGCAACGGCTCTGTTACGGATCTCAATGGCAACTACACCTTGCATGTTCGCCGTGGTGCCCGTCTGATCGTGTCGTACATCGGCTTCCAATCACAAGAGGTTCCGGCCAGCCAAAGCACGATCACGTTGCAAGAAGACAACAAGTCGCTCAACGAGGTGGTGGTCATTGGTTATGGCACTCAGAAGAAAGGCGACATCACTTCTGCTATTACCAGCATCAAGAGCAAGGATTTTACTCAAGGCAACATCAAGGATGCCGGCGACCTGATTAAAGGTAAGGTGGCAGGTCTGACGATTACCAACGGCAGTGGTGACCCGAGTGTCACATCGGCCATCCGCCTGCGTGGTGTGCTTTCACTGAGTGGTAACAATACGCCATTGGTGCTCGTCGATGGCATAGAGGGTAGCTTGAGTACTGTCGCACCCGAGGACATTGCCTCTATTGATGTGTTGAAGGATGCTTCCGCTGCCGCTATCTATGGTACCCGTGGTGCCGCCGGTGTCATCATCATCACTACCAAAAACGGACAGCGCAACTCCAAGACCACGGTCAACTACTCTGGTTATCTGACGCTCTCCGGCTTCTGCAACAAGCTCGACATGATGGACGGCAGCGACATACGTGCCGGTAAGACCGACTTCAAGGATAAAGGCTATGACACAGACTGGCTCGACGCTGTCACGCGCACGGCCTTTACGCATAACCACAACCTTGCTATCCGTGGCGGCAACAATACGACTACCTACAGCGCTGACTTCACTTACCGTAACCAGCAGGGTGTGTTTATTAATACCTATGGCGACGAGATGCACTTCACGGGCGACTTGGCCCATTGGTTCTTTGACGACAAAGTGAAGATCGCTTTCAATCTCGTCAAGCACTGGCATAAGAATGGTCCGGTGGATGCTGCCGGTACACAGGTCTATCGTCAGGCCATCATGCGCAATCCTACAGAACCCATCTACAACTCTGATGGAAGCTACTATGAGAATATGGCCATCAACTATTATATGAACCCGGTGGCTCTTCTCAAGGAGCACACGGGTGAGTATAAGACCGAGGATACGCGACTGACCGGCAACATCACTGTGGAGCCTATCAAAGGATGGAAGACCAACCTGATGATGAGCACCGACCGCTCCAATGCACATGATGAGGGCTACTACACATCGAAATATTATGATCAGGTCATCAACGGCCACACGGGATATGCCTATCACAGCTATGCCTATGGCAAGACCGACAATCTGGAGGTGACTTTTACCTACAAGCACCAATGGGGTGAGCACCGCTTCGAGGCTTTGGCCGGATACAGCTATCAGTATGACGAGTATGAGGGCTTCAATGCCAACAACACCGACTTCATGAGCGACTTCTTTGAATACAACAATATTGGTATTGGTGAATTCCTCAAGGAAGGAAAGGCCGGAATGGGTAGTTATAAAAACGACGACCACCTCGTGGGCTTCTTCGGACGTATCAGCTATGGCTTTGCCGACCGCTACAACATCTTGCTGAGCATGCGCCGTGAGGGCAGCTCCAAGTTCGGTGCCAATCATAAATGGGGTAACTTCCCATCGGCATCACTGGGCTGGACGATCAGCAACGAGAAGTTTATGAAACCTGTCAAATGGGTGAGCAACCTGCGTCTGCGTGCCGGTTTCGGTGTGACAGGTGTCATTCCACAAGATCCCTATCAGTCGTTGACACGTTGGAACGTGGGCGATCCTTACTACTACGACAACGGAAAGTGGAAACAGGGACTGAACATTGCCTCTAACCCCAACCCTGATCTGAAGTGGGAGAAGAGCACTGAGTATAATATCGGTCTCGACTGGGGTGTGCTCGACGACAGACTCTCGGGTACCATCGACTTCTACAACAAGCGCACCAGCGACATGCTGTGGCGATATGATGTGCCGACGCCGCCGAATCTCTACAACCAGACACTCGCCAATGTCGGCAAGATGCGCAACAGAGGCATTGAGGTGACGGTCAACGCAACTCCGGTGATGACCAAGGACTTCACTTGGAAGACAACAGTGACCATGGCCTACAACACCAGTAAACTATTGAGTCTGAGCAATGATCTCTATGAGACTGCCAACCAGCACGACGAGGCTTATCTCGGTGAACCCATTTCTTTGCCTACACAACGACTGGAAGTGGGCAAGGCTTTGGGACAGTGGTATGGCATGAGGGCTACCGGTGTTTCAGAGAAAGGTCTGTGGATGATTCAGAACAAGAAAACCGGTGAAAGTGAGGTGTTCAAGGATGGCATGCTGACCGATGATACCTACCACCAGTATTTGGGCAATGCCATTCCGAAAGTCAACTTGGGTTGGAGCAATACCTTGTCTTATAAAGGCTTTGATCTCTCCATGCAGTTCACCGGACAATTTGACTATAAGATCCTCAACGAGGCCCGCGCTTACTATCAAAACAAAGCTGTGGTCTACAACCGGTTGAAGAGTGCCGCTGAGCCTGTCATGGGGCATGTGCTCTCCGTGGCTCAGAAGCAGACGTTCACCAGCTACTTCCTTGAGAATGGCGATTATCTGAAGCTTTCAAACGTGACTTTGGGTTACAAAGTTCCTTTGAAAGCCAATAAATATTGCAGCAACATCTATGTCTACGTCTCCGGTACCAATCTCTTCACCATCACGGGCTATGACGGCCTCGATCCGGAACTGTCGAACAGCGATCCTTTGAGTTCCGGTATCGACTGGCGTGACAAATACCCGACGATCCGCACCTTTACCTTTGGTGCTAAGTTTACCTTCTAAACACCTTTTGCATTATGAAAACAACGATCAATAAAATATTTACCGGAGTGTTACTGGGCTTCTGCGGTCTTGCCGCCGTCAGTTGCACCAATCTTGACGAGACACTCTACGATACGATCTCATCAGAACAGCACCAGATGACGGATGAGGAGTTGCAGCATACCATTGCCCCTGTATATAGTAGCTTGCGTCATGTCTATTGGGATTGGTTTGGTATGTCCGACATCATGGATATGAGTTCCGATGTGTGGGGTGTTCCTTCACGTATTGGTATTGGCTGGGGTGATCTTTATGTCCCGATGCATAAGCACGACTTCAACTCTCAGATGGGTTTCTTCCAGGTCAATTGGGATACCAATTATGCAGGTGTCAACGCCTGCAACAAGATCTTAGCCAATGAAGCGATTGTAAGTAATAATGAAGCGATTGTAAGTAATAAGGAGATCAAGGTGCAGGTGCGTGCTTATCGTGCGCTCTATTACTACAACCTTTTTGACCTCTACCGCAACATTCCTTTGGACACCACCTATGTGCATGAGGCAGGATGGACGCCCGAGCAGGAAGATCCACAGAAAACGTTCAACTGGATAGAGCGTGAACTGAAGGAAGTAGCTGACCAGTGCCCCGACAAAGTGGAGATGGGAAAGATCAACAAGTGGGCAGCGCACATGATTCTGGCCAAACTCTATCTCAACCATAATGCATGGTTCAAGGACGACACTGATAAGAGCTGGTATCAGAAGAGTATCGACGAGATCAATAAAGTTATAGTCGGCCCCTTTAAGTTGGCTCCTACCTACAGCACTAACTTCATGGAAGACATCTCCAGCTCACCGGAGATCATCTTTGGCATTCCTTTGGAAAACAAGTATGCCGGTGGCAACTACATGGCCAATCTTTGGACACACAACGCCGGACGAGCTCGTTGGAACTTCTCCGGTTGGGCTACAGGCGGAGGCATTGTCTTCCCACAGTTCCTCGACATCTATGAGGAAGGCGACAAGCGCATGGATAATACTTGGACAGGCGGACAGCAATATGCCATGGACGGCAGTCCAATCCTTGTGGACGGTGAGCCGTTGGTTTATACTAAAGAACTCCACAGTATTGACAATCCCGGTTGTTATCCTTTTGAGAGCTATCGTCTGATCAAATATGAGATCAAGAGCGGTGACTTCGGCACAAGTTACGACGACGTACCCTATTATCGTCTGGCTGATGCTTACATGATGAAAGCTGAGTGCCTTCTCCGCTTAGGCCAGGACGAGCAGACGGCTGCCGATCTCGTCTCGCAGGTGAGAGCTCGCGACTTTGATGATCCTGCTAAGGCTAAAGTGACTGTAGAGTATTTGAAGGGTGGCAGCAAGTATGACTATGGACATCGTGAGAACCAAGGCAAGATGGGAGAAGCCGACAAGTGGATTGTCACCCACGAGGGTGGTGCCGACATTGAGTTCGGTGGCTTGCTCGATGAGTACGCCCGTGAGTTTGTCTGCGAGGCTCACCGTCGCGACGAGCTGATCCGCTTCAATATCAAAGGCACCAATCAAAATGTCTACAACGGTAAGTCGTGGTTCTGCAAAGATGCAGTGCTCGATCCCAATGACCGTCATTGCGACCTCTTCCCCATCCCGAAGAGCGCTATGGACGGCAACCCTAAACTCAAACAAAATCCTGGTTACGCAAGTTCAACCACAAAATAGTCTACGATTATGAAAAGACACCTATTATATATTGTATCGCTGCTCGCCCTCGTTACTTTTACGGCTTGCAGCACCGATCCGGAAGACGCTGTGAGTAAGCACGTCTATAGTGAGTCGGAGAGTCCTTATCTCAGAACAGACACAAGCGCCAACATTGCAGTCAACGCCGAGTTCCGCAAAGGTTATATTGTCGATAAGACGATACGGCTGAAAAACTATGCCGAGAAGATCCAGAGCCATCTCGGTATGACAGTCGACGACATGCTCGCTGGATTGGAGACGGGCAAGGTGGTGTTCTACAACATTGACGCGAACCGTGGCGTATGGAACAAGACACCGCAGAACGTCACTGATGGTTGGGGCTACAAGGCTGATGGGCTTATCTCTGACACTGCGCAGGTTGCTACTATCACGCTTGACAAGCAGACGAAGACTATCGTGCTCCACATGCCTGCAGGTTCCAAAGCGGGTGTGTCGCTGACGACCAATGTGGGCTTTGCCATTAACAATGGACGTGACTACGACCGCTATGTCCGCTTCAACATCAGCATGGCAGTCAGTGATCCCAGTGTGATCATCAAGACCATCACGATTCCTACCGGTGACTACGCTTCTTATGAACTCTCGTTCTCCGACAAAGCTGTGGAGAAGGCCATTGAGGTTTGCTTTGGCATGACGGTGAAGGACTTCAACGAAGCTGTGCAGAGTCGGGATGGTGACATTGCTATGTATATGATCGATGGCAACGGAAACCGATACCAGTCAGCGTATACGGCAGAAGGTCTCGGCTATTGGTGTGATAAGGATGGCAAGCCGCGTGCCTGGGGCGACGGATGTATGTTCTTCGTCGAGACGCATGACGGTACCGTGGGCATCGGACGCTATCCTAAGATTGCTTCGGGAAGCACGTCCAAAGTTCACTTTGTCTATGCCAGTAAGACTGATGTCAGCAAGTTCATGGAGTTTGTCATTACGGCCAACTACGAGTAATTCAAAGTTGTATCTACTATGAGAAGAGCATTGAAATCTATCGTCAAGAGTGCCACCATGGCACTCTTGACCTTGCTTGCCCTTGCGGCATGCAGTAGTGATGACTTGGCAGTGGGCGACATCAGTGCAGCACCTGATCAACTGACCAAGGAAGTAGCTTGGGACGAGACAGAGGCTTCCATCACCTTCACGGCCAATGCTGCTTGGACAGCTACCGTGGAGGAGGTAGCCACAAGGGCTGCCACCTCGATCTCGTGGCTTAAGCTGACGGTGCCCAAAGGTGAGGCCGGCGACGTGACCATGCCGTTGTTGATGACAAAGAACGATAATGATACCTATCGTGAGGCTATTGTGACCTTGCACTGCGGTGAGAAGACGGTCAAGATCACAATCCATCAGAATGCCAATCCTGACGCTGTGCATGTGATGGATCCCGCAAAGATTGCTAATTACGATAAGTTCTATTGTCCCGGTAACTGGAACGAGGGCTTCGAGAAAGGTTCCGACTACATGCTGCGCAGTGATGCCCGCTGGTCGTGGTGGCGTATGAAGCAGAGTGAGCACTTCTTCGTGTTTTGGGAGCCGGGCTTCGGCGATAATCCCAATGCCGACTCTGTGCCAAAGAATCTGCGTGTCGACGTGGACGACCTGCTGCAAAAGGCTGAGCAGTTCTACAAGACCAACGTAGAGAAACTCGGTATGGCAACTGTTGGACAAGGGAAGAGTGTGCTCGATCAGTACAAGATGGAAATCTATCTGCTCTATCAGACAGAGTGGCTGGCTACCGGTTCTGGCTATGACGACAAAATTGGCGCCTTGTGGATAAATCCGAGTACGTGTAAGCCGGTAGGCTCCACGATTGGTCACGAGATCGGTCACAGTTTCCAATATCAAGTGTCTGCAGACAAAATCTTTACCGGAGAGGGCGAGAAAACCGACTATGGAGCCAATGTCGGCTTCCGTTATGGCTATGGCGAGAACGGCAAGGGCGGCTGTCCTTATTGGGAGCAGTGTGCTCAGTGGCAGAGTTTCCAGGACTATCCTCAGGAGGCTTTCACTCAGGATGCCAACGTACAGGTGTGGCTGAAAAACCATCATCGTAGTTTCTTGCATGAGTGGCAGCGCTATGCCAGCTATTGGTTCCAGTATTATTTCACACAGAAGCACGGCCTTGAGGCTTATGCCCGCATCTGGAAGGAAAGCAAGTTCCCCGAAGATCCTTTGCAAACGTATATGCGTCTCTACTGTGGCAACAACCTCGACAATCTCTATAAAGACATGTTCAACTATGCTCAGCATTGTGCTGACTACGACTTCGATGCCGTACATCAGTACAAGACGGAGTCTGCCATCAACTATGGAATAAAACTTGTCAAGACGGGCAGTGGCACTTCTTATCAGGTCGCTTATGAGAATTGTCCGGGTACGACAGGTTTTAATCTTGTCAAACTCAACGTGCCGGCAGCCGGTACGAAGGTGAGCATCAAGTTCGAGGGACTTACTCCCGGCTCGCAGCTCGTCAAGGGCGACAACGGTCAGATCGTTGACGGTGACGGCAAGGCCAAGAGTACTGCTACTCATTACAACACACAAGCCAATCACAACGAGAATTTCCGCTATGGCTTTGTGGCTGTTGATAAGAATGGAAAGAGTCATTATGGTGAGATGCACCAAGGCAAGAGCGGTACGGCTTCCTTCACAACACCAGCCGGCACAGAGCGCTTGTACTTTGTGGTACTCGGTGCTCCCGACACCTATAACCGTCAGGTATGGGACGATGACGAGACCAATGACGAACAGTGGCCCTACGTCTTCACAGTAAGTGGCACCGATGTCGATGACGCTTATGTCTCTGTCAACGTTGACGTGGATCCGACGGCCAAGCCAAAGAACGTGTCGCTCAACATCAATACTGTGGGTACGACGAGTGTCTCGTATGATTTCAAGAGATACAATCTGGCTTATCTCGACAACGCCGCTATCTGTCATGCCTTCAGCTTGACACCGGCCCAACTCACGGAACGCATCGTCAGCCAGGCCAAGGAACCTCAGGAAGGAAAGATTGTGTTCCGTCTCCTTCAGCCCGATGGCTCATACAGTTATACCGACAACTGTGGTGGCGAGATCATTGGCTTCTGGTGTGACGGCGATGGCAAGCAACAGGACTGGGGTGAAAAGGCACGTACCTACACTAAGTTCCATTCACTCTATGACTGTGAGGTGGGCTTCATGCCTGGTGCGCTCAAGAGTGGCGACAAATATAAAGAGGTGGTGGAGATGGTCTACCGCAAGGACGGCAAGGACTATATCGCCAAACTGAATTTCAATTTCTCTGTACAATAACCCATCTGTTCTTTTCTTCTCGATATGACCCATCACAGATATCCTTCTTTCTTGTTCACGCTCGCTCTTGCCTTGCCGCTGTCTTTGCCAGTTTGCGGGCAGGGTGTGGGTGGACATGCTTCAGCCTCCTTGTCAGCACCGAGAACCATTCTCCGGGCAGAGTCCGTTCGTGTATCTTGTCCAGCAGGCTTCGCTCCCACATTGCCCAGTCGTGTTTGGGTCAGCTATACCGACGGTAGCGGACAATGGCGACAAGTGCGCTGGACCAATGCCGCACAAGGCGACGAGGCGGCTGAGGCTGACAGTCTCAGGCATCCCGTGGGCTCGCAATACGAGGTGATAGGGTATGTCGTGGGTGACGAGACCACGGCAAGCGGTTATCCTGTGAAGGCAGTCGTGAGTGTTGGCAGACAGAAAAGCGTGAAGCCGCAGGCAATGGCCAATGGCTTTCTCCTGTCCGATGTCACCATCAACGGCAATAACAGGTTGACTCACAACCGTGATGAGGCCTTGCGGGAGATATGTTCCTGGGATGTGTCTCAGCAACTCTATAACTACCGCGACACCTACGGCCTGTCCACAGAGGGCTATCGGCGTTCCGACGGATGGGATTCTCCTGATACCAAACTCAAGGGACATGGCTCGGGACACTACATGTCTGCTATTGCGCAGGCTTATGCCGTGACGAAAGACCCACAACAAAAAGCCATCCTCAGGCGAAACATCACGCGCATGGTCAATGAGCTTCGTGCCTGTCAGGAAAAGACGTTTGTGTGGAACGACTCTTTAGGACGCTATTGGGAGGCACGCGACCTGGCCCCTGAAAGCGAATTGAAGGATATGAAGGGCACGTGGGCGGCTTTTGACGTGTACAAGTATCATCCCGGGAAATATGGTTACGGCTATCTCAATGCCATTCCCGCCCAGCACTGCGTGCTCATCGAGAAGTACAGTCCCTACAACAACAGCGACGGTGTGTGGGCGCCTTACTATTCCATTCATAAGCAGTTGGCCGGACTCATCGACATCGCTACCTATTTCGACGACAAGAAGATTGCCGCTAAGGCTCTGCTCATCGCAAAGGATATGGGACTGTGGGTGTGGAACCGCATGCACTACCGTACCTATGTCAAGTCCGATGGTACGCAGGCAGAGCGTCGCGCCCATCCCGGCAACCGCTACGAGATGTGGGATATGTACATTGCCGGTGAGGTGGGAGGCATGCAGGAAAGCTTGGCTCGTCTCTCGGAGATGGTGAGTAACAAGGGTGACAAAGCCAAGCTGTTGGAAGCAGCCCAATGCTTCGACGCACCGAAGTTCTATGATCCGCTGTCAAGGAATATTGATGACATCCGCATGCGTCATGCCAATCAGCACATACCGATGATCATCGGTGCCCTGCGACTTTATCAGGACAGCCAAAGAATCAACTACTATCATATCGCCGACAATTTCTGGAATCTCCTTCAAGGGCGCTATGTCTACGCCACCGGTGGCGTGGGCAATGGAGAGATGTTCCGTCAGCCTTACAGTCAAGTGCTTTCGATGGCTACCAATGGCTGGGATGCGCAGACACGACAGGCCAATCCTGACCTCAACGAGACATGCTGTTCCTACAATCTGCTTAAGCTCACGCAGGAGCTCTATCGCTTCCATCCTAACGACGCAAGGTATATGGACTATTACGAGCGGACGCTGTATAACCATATCGTCGGCTCGCTGAATCCTGAGCGCTATCAGACAACCTATCAGTATGCGGTGGGTCTCAATGCCACCAAGCCTTTTGACAACGAGACGCCTCAGTCGACTTGCTGCGGAGGCACGGGCTCTGAAAACCATACCAAGTACCAGTCTGCTACCTACTTCTCTTCTGCCGATACGTTGTGGGTCTGTCAGTATATGCCGACAACATTGCAATGGCGCAAGAAGGGCGTCGTCATTCGGCAGCAATGTCAGTGGCCTGCACAACGGTTAACGATAGAGGTGGTGAGTGGTAAGGCTTCTTTCACTATGAAGTTGCGTGTTCCCGGTTGGGCGACTTCGGGCTTTGCAGTGAAGGTCAACGGCCGTACGGTGCAACAACATTTCCGTCCTTGCAGCTTTGTGGAGCTTGACAAGAGACACTGGAAAAGGGGAGATCGTGTAGAGATCGTGATGCCTTATACCAAATATATAGAATATGGTGCAGACAAGTTGCCGGGTGACATCGCTTCTGCCGGCAGTTCGGCCCACAACTCTTGGACGGGCGTAGTGATGTACGGACCATTAGCTATGACAGGCACGGGAGTGACTGATTGGAAAGAAGCCACGTTGAATCTGGATACTCGTCTTGACAGCATTGTCGTCAACAACCGATTGCTTGCCACAACAGCCTACGATCAGTCCGTGCCGTCGCTGTGTGTCGACGGGCAAGTGTTCTTGCCTGACTATTATCGTAATGCAGCGTCCACGCACTATTATCGCATCCATCTGACGGATGTTGCCGCGGCTGATGCTGTGGACCGTCAGCCGTTTCCTGCCCAGTGGGATGAGTTGTCGTCGTTGCTCGCCATTGCTCACGACCGTCAACGGTCGCAGGAGGCTTGGAAGGCGATGAACAGAAAAATACCGGAGTATGCTCCGTGGGCACCGCACGGCTATGAGCGACTGCAAGCGGCTGTCAGCAAGGCGCAGGACATTATGGAGCACAAAGCACAGATCCGAGGACGTGAGCTTGAGGAGACTATCGCTGCTCTGAACAAAGCCGTCAACACGATGCGGCCAGGCAACTTGGCTGAGACCGAAGAACTTGCTCCCCTCAATCAGTTGATGGAACAGATCAGACTAAGCACAAAAGCTGATACCCCCGAAGCTAATGAAGCACTGAACTATGCGGAGCGAGTGGTCAGATATGTCACTGATGGCAGTGGCACCTCAGACATGATTGCCGCTGCAATGGACAGACTACAGAAGGCATTGCAACCTTGAACGACACGCATCTGAAAGTATGAAATAATCATGGGGCGGGTATGGGCGTCCCGCCCCATGATCAATTTTTTAAGGTAACAAATTTCTCAATATTCAAGAAAATGCTTATCTTTGTCCTATGATCCTGAAGCTTTGATGCTTGACTCTTCTCAACTAAAAACTATCGAGTGATATTCACTCCCTTATTCCATGTTTAACAACTAAAAAAGTAAGACTATGAAACAGTTACTGAATCTCTTCTTGCTGAGCCTCTTGATCGTTACAAGCCTTTGTGCTTGTAAGGAAACCGAGGACAGTCAGTGGTTGGTTTCCTATCCAAGGCAAGAGGAAATGGTGCCCATTACATTCACTGACGAAACTGGTACGTTGTACTTTGATGAATCGGTGAAACAATGGTGCTTCCGCTTTGATGATCAGAGAGTCTACCAGCGGTCATTTGGTGAGGAGCAAGGTCCTAAGGCTATTATAGATAACATTAGCGACTCTATTGTCAATTTGGCTGGACCTGCTAAAATTACGGGTACAATGAGTGTTTATCAGTATCTGACAGCTAAAGGTATGGCAAAGTTTGGTGTGACCTATGTCGTCTATAAAATGAAGGTAGACAAAATAGAAGGTAGTGATAAGGCTCTTCACTCACGAGCCATGAATAAACATATGATTTGGGGTTGTGGAACACCTAGTCATAATAATCATCTATATACAGTGGGCCATAGATTATCATCTGCCAGTTCGTCTTTTCCTTATACTAACTATGATGTGCAAATTTGTGTTCATATAGTGAGAAGTTCTTCAGGGATTGGTTTTCCTGCAAATATTGCAGATGATATTGTTAAAGTCTTGAACACGTATTATAAAGGTACTAATATAAACTTCAAGTTAAAAAAATGTGATTTTATAGACAGTGATTTTTATAATCTAATTTCGGACAGCCAAGTAGAAAGTTCTAAATCTGATGGTCTCTTTAATAAAAACATTGATAATAAAGCTATTAATATATATGTTATAAGTGATGGGCGGAATATGATTAGTATAGCAGGGCGTGCAGACGATATCCCGTCAAATGCTTTGGTTGTTAATAGTTACTATTACTATAGGCATACAATTGCCCATGAAGTTGGGCATTGTATAGGATTGTTTCATACACATCATGGTATAGAAAAAGGTGGTAAACTAGAATATGTAGACGGTTCTAATAGTACCATAGCTGGTGATTTTGTATCTGATACACCAGCTGATCCTTGTATGTGGGATTCAAATGGTAATTTTTCTGGAAGCGACTTAACCGATGCGCATGGAGACCATTATCATCCAGATCCAAACAATATTATGTGCTATAGTCATAACGGCAAACAAAATTATTTCTCTCCTTTGCAGATAGTCAGAACTTATGGTTGCATGGAACATACACCCGTTGGAGCTGCATGTAATATTAGTAAAGCCGTTATAGAAGGTGATGATTATATAAAGTCGTCATCCATATACACGCTCAGTAACGTCCCAAATGAAATTCCTGTCAATTGGTCTGTAAAAGTGACAACATTCAAAACTAATAAAGATAAGATCGAAACCTCATATTCTACCACAGGTAACAAAATAGAAGTAAAGAGTAATCCAGATTGCTCTCAGTCTTTTGAATTGGTAGCTACTACTCAAAATGGAAAAGGAATCACCTTTACAAATCTAAAGAAAGCAAATCATGTCGTTTTGTCTTCAAAAACAGGTGTTTTGAAATGGAGCTCAGAAAAAGGTGGTAAAAGTTCTAATGTTGGATATCTTAATATAGATGGTGATACTAAGACAAACATTATAAAAATATATAAGGAAGGAAATCTAAACTTCTTTTATACAGATGCTACTGGAATTGGGTCATACAACAATCCCTTATTCGATTTTGATATTGTTGAGGCACATTCACTTGATGCTACTAAATATTCAGGAGGCAATAATGCCTTTTACATAGGAAGTAATGTAGTAGAAGGCGACTCTAATGTATTGGTAGTAAGTTATGATGGTACGACTAAATTTGTACCTTTTTCTGTAAAGGTATTGCCATAAGTTTCCAATCATTATTATGAGTAGGGCAGCAAACGCTTGCTGCCCTTTGTTGTTTGCTCTTTTTTTCGTACCTTTGTGCTATCCAAGACCTATCTATATACATGATGAGAACAATCTTTGGGAGAATGATGATGGTGGCCGTGATGTTGCTTGGCTGGGCAATGACAGGCAGTGCGGCGACGGAATTGTCCGGCATGACGACGGCGCCAGGCAGTGCAGAGGCGACAGTGGGATTGCCCTACCGCAGTCTGACGATGGAGGAAGGACTGCGGTCCAACACCGTGCGCGCCCTGCTGCAGGACCGAGACGGTTTTATCTTCATGGGCACCGACAACGGGCTGTGCCGCTACGACAGCCACGAGATCACCTATTATTATAATCCCCTGCGCGGCTCCGATCCCTTTGTCTCCACCCTTCACGCCTTTGGCAATGGACTGCTGGTGGGTACAAGCCGCGGGCTGTGCTATTTCGATACCCGTACAGAGCAGTTCTCATCCTTTCTTCCCCGCATCAAGACGACGGTAAACCAAGTTGTAGACGACCGCGACGGCAACCTCTGGATCTGTACACAACGGCAGGGCGTGTTCCGTTATAACAAGCGGACACATTCGCTTCGGCAATATTCCTTTTCACAGAACGGTGGCGACATCCGTGCCCTCTGTGTCGGCATAGACAACCAGGTGTGGGCCTACACCACCAAGGGACACCGTTGGCTCTATCGGCTCAACAAGGCGAGCCAACGGTTTGAGCCGGTGACGATGCGGCAGGTGCCTGCTGATGGAGGCGGCATGAGCATCCTGCAAGACGGCAACGGTACGCTGTGGCTGGGCTCGTGGTCTCATGGCCTTTTCCGCTTGGATACCGACGGAACGTTGAGACAAGTCATCAACCCTTCACTGACAGGCGTGGGACTTCATATCCACACCTTATTATATATAGGTCCTCACACTTTACTCATTGGCTGCGACGACAGACTGCTGCGCTACGACACTGCTACCAATCGTTGGAGCCGTTATCCCGAGAAAGCACGAAGTATTGGAGTCTCTAACGACGACCGCTTTGTCTATACCGTCATCCGTGACCGTGAAGGCGGACTGTGGTATGGCACATTTTATGGTGGCGTGAAATATGTCTCGCCCGTCAGTCATCGTTTCGTCAGCTTCTCGGCTGCCGAGGGACAGCGTGGCAACGTGGTGGGACATTTCTGTGAAGACGGAATGGGTCACGTGTGGGTAGGCAGTGACGACGGTGGTCTTTCCTGCTATTCGCTCGGCCATCATGCCATGATGTCCTTTCCGGCTCAGCAGCGGCTGTCCACGCTCAACGTCCATGCACTGTGGGCGGAGGGCAATGTCTTGTGGATCGGAACCTATAGCGATGGTATCCTGCGCATGGACATCACCAGCGGTAGCGTCACGACGGCAGGCGGGGAGGGTGAGCACGCCGTGAAGAGTTGCTATACGCTGATGCGCGACTCACGACACCGGCTGTGGGCCGGGACGATGGAGGACATACGGGTCTATGACGAGAAATCCCATCTGTTCCGGCCCGTATGCCATACGGGTGTGCTGGTACTGGACGTCGACGAGGACCGCAATGGCAATCTCTGGTTCTCCACGCAGGGCGCGGGACTCTATCGGCTGGACGCCCGCACGGGACGCTTCCGCCACTATATGCCTACACAGGCGGAAGGATCGCTGCCCTCATCGCAGGTGAACAGTATCGACATCGATGAGCGGGGACAGCTGTGGATCGCCACAAGCAACGGACTCTGCTGCTACGACGCGCGCAGCGACCGCTTTCACCGGGTGAACATTGCCGCGCCTTCTCAGGAGGTGAACAGTGTAGTGTGTGATGGCTATACCTTTTGGATCGGCACCACGACAGGCTTGGTACGCTATATCGCCGGTGAGCCCACGAGGGTCTTCAACCGCTACGACGGCTTGACCAGCAATCAGTTTCAATCCAATGCAGCCTTGAAAGCTTCCGACGGCAGTCTGTTCTTCGGCACGGTGAAAGGCTTCAGTACGTTCTTGCCCTACACGATACAGCTCAACCGCATGGCGCCACGGGTGTTTATCACAGCATTGGCGGTGCTCAACCAGCCACAGCGTGTCGGCTCGAAACTGCTGCCAGAGGCACTGGACGACATCCGTCAACTCGACTTAGGCTATAAGGAAAATATGTTCACGCTGACCTTCTCGGCACTGAGCTATTGCGCGCCGGAGAAGAACCGCTTTGCCTATCGGCTCGACGGCTTTGACAACAGTTGGATCGAGGCGGGCAACCGTCATACCGCCACCTATACCAATCTGCCTGCAGGAACTTATACGTTCCGCGTCAAAGCTACCAACAACGACGGCATCTGGAGCCGTGAGGAAGCGCGGCTGGTCATCGTGGTGCATCCGCCATTTTGGTGGTCGCTGCCTGCCAAGCTGTTTTATCTGGCTGTGTTGCTACTCCTTATTTATTATTATACTCAATTCAGATTGCGCCGTGCCGAGCGTCGTCACCAGCGTGAGATGCAGCGGCTCAGCGAGCAGAAAGCCGCCGAGGTACGTGAGGCGCGCCTGCGCTTCTTCACGATGATCGCCCACGAGATACGTACACCGGTCACGCTGATCATCGGACCCTTGGAGAAGCTGATGCAGAGGAAGGAGGCACGGACTTCCGACGACTTGAACATCATCGACCGCAATGCCCACCGGCTCTTGGAACTCGTCAATCAGTTGCTCGATTTCAACAAGGTGGAGCATGGCTTCGAACTTCACTTCGAGCGTCAGTCCATTGCGGCCATCATGCATGCAGTGACTGAGCGTTTCCGTCCCTCTATGGAGCAGCGGGGCATCACCCTCGACGTGACTTATCCGCCGCAGGACTTCCTCGCTGTCGTAGACGCAGAGGGACTGACCAAGATCATCAGCAACCTGATGACCAACGCCACGAAATATACCCACGACCATGTAGACCTTTGCTGCCATGTTGATGCGGCTGCGGGACGCTACACGATCAGTGTAGCAGACAACGGAGCGGGCATCAGCGCTGAGAACCGTGAGAAGATCTTCCGTCCTTTCTTCCAGGCCAAGGACAACAAACCGGGCACGGGTATCGGCCTTTCCATCGTGCAGAACCTCGTGGAGGCACACGATGGGGAGATCAGCGTGGAGTCGGAACCCGGACGGGGCACCCGCATGATTGTGAAGCTGCCCGTCACGCCTGTGCCGAGTCTGTCCAGTCTCACAGAGGAGACGACAAAAGCAGTGAAAACTGAAGGCGAGGATGAAGAGACAAAAGAGGGATCAGCTGCTGATGAGAAGATGATGGCTGAGGCTAAGGATCAGAAAGAGCAGAGCGCACAGCAGGAGACGGTGCTCATCGTGGAGGACGATCCTGACATGAGCCACTACATCGCGAAGAACTTCCAACCTCATTATCAGGTGCTGACGGCCGGCAACGGATGTGAGGCACTCGACGTCTTGTCAAAACATGCTGTGACGCTGATCGTCAGTGACTGGATGATGCCGGAGATGGACGGAGCGTCGCTGTGCCGCAGCGTAAGGAGTGACGCCCGTACGAGTCACATCCCCTTCATCATGCTCACGGCCAAGACCGATGATGCCAGCAAGACGGAGAGTATGGACTGCGGCGCCGACGCTTTCATCGAGAAGCCTTTCTCCATGCAGTATCTCGAAGCTTGCATCCGCAACATGATTGCCATGCGTCGCCGGCTGATGCAGCGCTTTGCCGCCACGCCCACCGAGCCGGTACCTGAGTTGGCCAAGGCACCGATGGACAACGCGCTGTTGCGGCAAATGAATGACATCATAGAGGAGAACATAGACAATCCCGACTTCAACGTGCAGATGTTGGCCGAGCGGCTCAACATCAGTCGTTCGGGACTTTTTGCCAAGGTGAAGGCGATCACTGACACCACGCCCAACGAGATGATCCAGATCGTCCGTCTGCGCAAGGCTGCCCGTCTGCTCAAGACCAAGCAGTACCGCGTGTCTGAGGTTGCCTATCAGGTGGGCTTTAACAATCCGTCTTATTTCTCAAAGTGTTTTCAAAAGCAGTTTGGGGTGAAGCCTGGAGAGTATTAGTCTTGCAGCCTAACCAACCAGCCTCACCCCCTAACCCCTCTCCAAAGGGAGAGGGGAGTGATATGCTGCAAGGGACGAAAGAGGACATTCTGCCTTTCCGTTGACAAAACGATGGCTTGGGTATTACCATTCTCTCCCTTTAGGGAGAGTTAGAGTGGATCCATTCCACGTTACTTCACGCTCCACTCAAAGAGTCCGCAGGAGTATTTCGCGGGCTGCTTGACGTTGAGGCGGAGCACCTTAGTCTTTACGGGCGCGAAATGGACGGTGCAGGGCTGTCCTTTCTTTATGGGGTAGCAGTCGGCATCGGCCACCGGCTGCCACTGACCTTGTGCGTCTTGGTATTCAATGTTCCAAGACTCCGGAACCTTGCATCCGCCCCACGGTTGGTCGTCGTACCAGTAGACGGTGGCAGACTGTACTTGCTGTGGCTCTTGAAAGGTGTAGGTGATCCACTCCGTAGTTCCTTGTTTCGGCCACCAATGGAAATAAGGCACTGAGCGGTCGTTCTCGTCGGCAGGTACCAGTCCGTCGGCAATACTCTTCATTGATGCTGAGGGTGTCGACGAGGCAATAGTGGCTTGCGAAGCCAGTGTGGCCGGTGTGGCCGGACGGGTGGCACGCACATCCTGCGGCATCCATACCTTCATGTTACCACTGCCACGATGGCACCAGGCGAAGTAGGGGATCAGCGTCAGCCGCTCGTCTGTTGTGGTCAGCCGTCCCTGCTTGTCGTAGGCCAGCAGCTGGGCGTCGGTGGAGAGTGTGGTGATGTCTTGTGTATTGAAGAGCGTGAGTTGCTTTTGGCGGTCAGCGGGGATGAAGGCTGCCATCGGCTTCTCTCCGGCAGCGAACGTCGGACTTTGGTTGACGAGCATGCCCATGATGTCGAAGTTGTTGTCCGGCCACTCTGCGCAGTAGACCAACGGTCCGCGCTCCACGGCGATCTGTCCGCGGTCGGCTATCACTTTATTATTCGCGCGTACGGTGCGCACGTCCATGTCGAAGTGGATGCCGACGACGTCCCCCTTCTTCCATGTGCGGTTGATGGTATAGTATCCGTCGGACTCCAGAGCGGCTTCCACCTTCTTGCCATTGACGAGCACAGCGTAGGCGGGACGCTTGCCGTCGGAATACTCATAGAGGTCTGATGGCACGGGACGGCTCTTGACCCATCCGGGGATGCGTATCTTTAGGTTGAAGCGTCCGGCCCGGTTGTTCTCGATCTTCAGTGCGATGTCGCCATTCCAAGGGTATTGTGTCTCCTGGCTCAGCTTTACCTCTTTGCCCCCGACTTTCATCGTGGCGCTGTTGGCCAGGAAGAGGTTGACATAGAGGTTGCGGTCCTTCACGGCATAGACATATCCCGGCAGTGAGGGGATGAAACGGCAGATGTTGCTTGGACAGCAGGCACAGCCGAACCACGGCTGGCGCTGATGCTGTCCCATGGACTCTAATGGATTGGGGTAGAAGAACTTTCCGCCGTCGAGGCTCACTCCGCTGATGAGACCATTGTAGAGCGCGCGCTCCAGCACATCGTAGTATTTCGACTCGCCGTGGAGCAGGAAGAGACGATAGTTGACATACACGTTGCCAATGGCGGCGCAGGTCTCGGCATAGGCACTCATATTGGGCAACTCATAGTTGGCGCCGAAGGCTTCACCGTTGTTCGTGGCTCCGATGCCGCCGGTGATATAGAGTTTCTTGCTGACGATGTTGTCCCAGATGCGGTCGATGGCGTGGATGTAAGCCGTGTCGCCGGTGAGCGCGGCAACGTCGGCCATGCCCGCATACATATAAGCGGCGCGAACGGCGTGACCGACAGCCTCGTCCTGATCAACTACCGGCTTGTGGCTTTGAGAGTATTCTGAGCGCCCCTGCGTCTTACCGCGATAGTCGAGGAAGAACTTTGCCTCGTCGAGATATTTGCGTTGTCCGGTGACGAGATAGAGCTTGCAGAGTGCCATCTCGGCAATCTGATGTCCCGGTACCACGCAGGCTTGCCCCGGTTTTGGCCCAACCTCACGGCAGACGCAGTCGGCATAGCGGATGGCGATGTCGAGGAAGTGGCGGCTGCCTGTGGCCTGGTAGTGTGCAATGGCGGCCTCTACCATGTGTCCGAGATTATAGAGCTCATGGCTGAGATCCTCTTCTTTCGACCACCGCTTGTCACCAGCCCACTCGTGGGGATGTTGCGGGTTTTGTGTTCTGGCAGTATAGAGATACCCGTCGGGCTCTTGCGCACTGCCGATGATGGTGATCACGCTGTCGATATAGCGTCTCAGCTTGGCGTCGGGATAGGTCTGGAGAATATAGCTGGCTCCCTCAATGGTCTTGTAGGGATCGGTGTCGTCGAAGCTGAAACCGGTGACGGGAAACACCTTTGACGGGTCTTTGAGGTGTGTGGCGGCATGCTCAAAGTTCTTGTAGCGTCCTGTCTCCTCGCATTTGCTGAAGGCGAGCGGTATGGTGACCTTGCGGCTGGCTTCGAGCCGCTGTCCCCAGAAGCTGTTGGGAGCCACCTTCACGGAGGTAAATGTCACGGGTGTGATCGGATAGCCACCGAGTCGCTTCTGTGCCTGGGTGGGCAGCAGCATGACTATGGTGGCGGCGAATGTCAAAAGTCGTTTCATATAATTAATCTGTATATTAGGATTTTCTTTCTGCAAAGTTACGCTATTATTTCCAAACCACACGCAACGATCGTCCAAGAATTATGCAAGAATCGTACAAAAGAGGTAAGATGGTCCCTGGAAGGGATGCACCATGAATAACAGTCGGTCGTAAGTTATATATTCTCCATGTTCGGTTATTCTTTATTCCACGTAGCGGAGTGTTAACCAAAATTCTAACGCTCTTATGACAGAGCAATGTTGAGGGGGATTGCAATTCCCTCCCTTTGGGGAGGGCTAGGGTAGGGCTCTTGTATTTTGTTGGATAAACTGACAAAAATCGGGCGCTGAGAATGCGATCTTTGCGAGCAAGAGGCCTCTCGGTCGATTTTTTGCGAATTTTCGACGTTTTAGTAATGTACTGATTTACAAGGCTGTATGAAAAATGACGATTTTGCGGTCTTATCAGAAAGGTACTTTGGCCAAAAATTCTCTAGAGAATTTTTGGCCAAAGTACCTTTTTGATCGTGTCATCTCGGCTTTCTGATAGTGAGAAAAAGGCTTTTTGATGGCATGACTCCACTGTTTTGAGTGAAAAACCGTGCTTTTTGCCTCTTTCGAACATGGTTTGGTCGTTCAGAGCTCTTTCTTTCCTCTCTGGAATGAAAGGAAATCCTGACAGACTTTTGTCAAGGAAAATACGAACATGATTCCTTATTCTGTTACGCTCTCAGCGCCCGTGTGGCATTGAGCACGCAGAGGACCATCACACCGACATCACCGAAGACGGCAAGACCCATGCCTGCCAGACCGAGGGCAGCGAGGACGAGGATGGCGACCTTCACGCCGATGGCAAAGCCAGCGTTTTGACGGGCGATGCGCAGTGTGTGGCGTGCCACGCGGATGGCTACGGCGATCTTCGACGGCTTGTCGTCCATGAGCACCACGTCGGCGGCCTCGATGGCAGCGTCACTGCCCAAGGCTCCCATGGCGATACCTACGTCGGCACGCGCCAAGACCGGTGCGTCGTTGATGCCGTCACCGACAAAGGCAAGACTTGTTCCCGCCGGTTTCTCACACAGCAGACGCTCTACATGCTCTACCTTGTCGGCAGGCAGCAGTCCGGCGTGATATTCGTCGAGACCGAGCGCGTCGGCAACGAACATTCCCACTTGCTCGTGATCGCCCGTGAGCATCACCGTACGCTGTACGCCGAGACGCTTCAGACTGGCTATGGCCTCACGGGCGTCGGGCTTCACCTGATCGGAGATGACGATATGTCCGGCGTAGCTTCCGTCGACGGCGACATGCACCACGGTGCCCACATGTCCCTGGCATTTCACGCAGCTGTGCACCTCGGCACCCACCTTGCGCATCATCTTCTCATTGCCTACGCAGACGCGATGACCGTTGATCATGGCCTGCACACCATAGCCTGCTACCTCCTCGATGTCCTCGACGCGGCAGTGGTCGTGCTCGTCGGGGTAGGCCTGACGCAGTGCGGTGGCGATGGGGTGGGTGGAGAAGCGCTCCACATGGGCTGCGAGATGGAGCAGTGCGTTGGCATCCATCCGGTCGGGGTGTACGGCATCAACGGCGAAGACACCCTTGGTCAGCGTGCCGGTCTTGTCGAATACCACCGTGGAGCAGCGCGCAAGGACATCCATATAGTTACCACCCTTGATGAGGATACCGCGACGCGACGCTCCGCCGATGCCGCCGAAGAACGTCAGAGGCACCGAGATGACCAGGGCGCACGGACAGCTGACCACCAAGAACGTCAGCGCACGATAGAGCCACGTGCCGAAGGTGTCGGCATAGCTCGGGGCGAAGAAGGGCGGGATGAAGGCCAGGGCAAGCGCCATGAACACCACGATGGGCGTGTAGACATGGGCAAAACGGGTGATGAAATTCTCGCTCCGTGACTTGTTGGCACTGGCGTTCTCCACGAGGTCTACGATCTTCGAAGCTGTGGACTCGCCGAAACTCTTCGTGGTCTTGATGCGCAGCACGCCGGAGATGTTGACACAGCCGGAGATGACCTCTCCGCCAACGTCCACGCCGCGTGGTATGCTCTCACCGGTGAGTGCTACGGTGTCGAGGCTGGAGCTGCCCTCAATGACGGTGCCGTCAAGTGGGATCTTCTCGCCGGGCTTCACCACGATGGTCTCGCCGACCTTCACGTCAGCGGGGGGCACGACGGTGACCTGACCTCCGCGCTCTACGTTGGCGGTGTCGGGGCGGATGTCCATGAGCTTGGTGATCGACTCGCGGCTGCGATCCTCGGAATAGTCCTCAAAGAGTTCGCCTACCTGGAAAAACAACATCACAAAGACAGCCTCGGGAAACTGTGGTTCGGCGCCGGGGAGGAAGCCGATGAGCAGGGCGCCGATGGTGGCTACCGCCATAAGGAAGTCCTCGTCAAACGGGTCGCCCTCACGGATGCCTTCCCATGCTTCGCCCAGTACGTCGTAGCCTACGATGAGGTAGGGAACGAGGAATACTGACAGTTGTCCCCATACGGGCATCGCTATATTACGGGTCACGAGCCATGCAGCCAACAGGAGCACGGCAGACAGAATGATTCTCAGCAGTTTCTTGTTCATCGCTTTCTTCGTTTTTTGTTTCTGGGTGCAAAGGTAAGAAGTTTGGCGTGCAACCGGGTTGCAAACTTGCCTCACCCCCGTACCGAGCCTCACCCCCGTGCCCCTCTCGAAAAAGCCTCACCCCCGTGCCCCTCTCCAAAGGAGAGGGGAGTGATATGCTGCAAGGGACGAAAGAAGGGGGTGAACTGATGATGGTACTGCAAGGGACGAAAGAAGGACGTGAACTGTCAAAACCAATAAGTATTGCTGCTGATATTGATTTTCTTTCCATCTTTTTGCTTTATTGAATGACAAGGTAAGGGATAAAACCGTATATTTGCAAGCAGGAAGCGGCACGGAGAGACGGTGCTGCGATTAACCAGTAAACGGAAGTACGATGAAGAGCAAAGGCTATATCTATAATCATAACGACAGGCTGGTGATGATCTTTCTGCTGTCACTGGCCTTGGTGGGTATACTTCTGATGATCTTTGTGGGCGGTGACGGCTCGCAAATGACGCCGGACGAAGACGCTACAGTCGTGGCGACAAAAGACCGGAAAGACAATCTGACTTACGCCCAGTCCGTGGCTCATCACGCCCACTTCGCCTTCGACCCGAACACGGCCGACAGCACCGAGCTGCTGAGACTGGGACTGCAACCCTGGCAGGTACGCAGCATCTATAAATATCGGGCGGCAGGCGGCGTATACAGCAGGAAGGAAGACTTCGCACGGCTCTACGGACTGACAAAGAAACAGTACGAGGAACTGACACCCTACATCCGTATCAGTAGCGACTATCAGCCGGCGGCAGACTATTATGGATACGAAAGGCGAGGATACGGCGGTGGGACGACACGGACGATACGCGCTGAAAATGACACCACCCGGCATTATGACTATCCTCATAAACTCAGTGCAGCAGAACATGTGAACCTGAATCTCGCCGATACCAATATGCTGAAACGCGTGCCGGGTATCGGTTCGTACTGGGCACGTCGCATCATCAGCTATCGAGATCGCTTAGGCGGCTTCGTGTCGCAAAGCCAGCTGAAGGAGATCGACGACGAATTCCCGCAGACAGCCATTCCCTATTTGAAGATAGCGTTGGGCGATGTGCATAAACTGAACGTGAACACGCTGACATTGGGCGAACTGAAGCGGCATCCCTATATCAACTATTATCAGGCTAAGGCTATCGTGGACTATCGCCGGTTGCGTGGGCCAATTCACAGTCTGAATGATCTGAGACTCAGCAAGGACTTCCCGCCGGAAGAAATCAAGCGACTGGAACCCTATGTGACGTTTTGAGTGAACAAAAAAAGCAGTGTACCCATAGTTGGGCACACTGCTTGACTTATGCTTATGCTTTTGCTGCGATGCATTCGATCTCGACACGCGCGTTCTTCGGCAATGTTTTGATGGCGACAGCTGAGCGGGCAGGGTAGGGAGCTTGGAAGAACTCAGCATAGACGCTGTTCATGTCGGCGAAGTCTGCCATGTCGGCCAGGAAGACTGTCGTCTTCACCACGTCGGCCATGGTCAGTCCGGCTTCCTTTAGGATGTGCTGGATATTGGTAAGACTTTGACGCGTGAGCTCTTTGATGCCACCCTGTGCGAACTCACCTGTAGCAGGGTCCGCGGGAAGTTGTCCACTGACGAAAACGAAGTTACCGGCTTGGATGGCCTGGCTGTAAGGGCCGATGGCTGCCGGAGCGTTGTTGGTTGCAATCTGTTTCATGATATGTTGATATTAGAGTTGAACGATACACCTATTATATATATAGGACTTCTTCTTGCTGTTTTTGTATGTTGCAATTTACCTTTGTCCTACCGATGCTGCTGCTTGACGATGGCCAGCGAGAAGACGCTGATGCGCACGTCGCCCGCCAAAGACAGCTGAGCGGCCAGTGCCGTGGTGGTGGCTCCCGTGGTGACGACGTCGTCGACGATGAGCACGTGGCGGTGACGGATCGCTTCGGCATCGACGAGCAGGAAGGCGTCTTTTACGTTTTCAAAACGTTGCGCAGTGCTCAGGCTGGTCTGACTCTTGGCAAACGTCGTACGGCGCGCTACGTGAGTGAGAACTGGTAAGCCGGTGACCTCGCTGATGCCTTGCGCGATGAGCTCGCTTTGGTTGTAGCCCCGTTGTCGCAGTCTCGAATGTGCCAGCGGCACGGGTATGATCGCGTCGATGCCGTCGAGAAAGCCCGTCCGCAACATCTGCTGTCCAGCTTCCTCGCCCAGCCAGAGTCCCATCTCGGGGCGGTTGTGGTATTTCAGGTCAAAGAAGAAGTTGCGACGGTCGTCATACATATAGTAGAATAAGGAGGCACCGCGCTCGAAATTCCGTATCTTGCCATAAAGTCTGTCGACCATCAGATTGTCGTAAGGACGCTCCAGAAATCCCGTGTAGGGTAGATCGAGCAGGCAGGACGAGCAGAGCTGAGGCTCGTTGAGAGACAGCCGCCGACCGCAGATCGGGCAGAAGCGTGGTAAGACGAAATCGAGCAGACGGTCAATCCAACTCATCATCGCTGTCGAGATCCTCTTCGCTCACGCTGTCGATGCACTGCCGGATGAGGTCGAGGGAATAGCCTCGTCCCATGCCAAACTTGATGAGCTTCATGCTACGCTCGTAGTCGCTGTCGGCCTTGATGGTCGGCCACTTGGCGCGGAGCAACGGCTTCAGCTGTTCGAGATAAGCGCTGTCGGGCACACGGTCGAGCACGGGCGTGTAGACATCAGCCGACACACCTTTGGCGTAGAGCGCCTGTTCGATCTTGCGGCGTCCCCATTGGTTGAAGCGTATCTTGTCCTCGACGAAGGCCTCGGTATAGCGGCTGTCGTCGACGTAGTGGTTGGTCACGAGATAGTCGATGACCGTCTGCCGGTCTTCAGCACTGATGCCCCACTGCCGCAGTTTCTTGTCCATCTCGCCCGTGCAGTGCTCGGCTTTGGCACAGAGGGCGGCGAGCTTTGCCATGGCTCGCGCGGTTTCCTCGTTGATCATGGTCGGTTTCCTTTTATAGATTTTATAGACTTTATAGCAGCTATCCTCGCTTTCTTGCAGTTGCGAATCGCTGTTTGCCGTAGTCGTCGACGAGGATCGTCACTGCTTCATAGCCTAAAGAGACCAGCAGACTGCTGAGTGCCTTGGCATAGAGCGGATTGATCTCAAAGCAGAGACGGCCATCCGGTCGCAGTCGTCGCAGCCCCAGCTCAGCGATAGCACGGTAGAAGCGCAGTGGATCGTCATCGGGCACGAAGAGTGCAGTAGACGGCTCGTAGTCGAGCACGTTGCGTGCTATCGTCGTGCGCTCCTTGTCTGCGATGTAAGGCGGGTTGGAGACGATGCAGTCGTAAAGGCTGACTTCTTCACTTCTTTTTCCTTTTCTCGCTTCCGAAAACACGTTTTCTTTTGCTTCCGCAAGTACATCTTTTTTCGCCTCCGCGAGCACATCTTTTTGTCGGAAAAGCACCTGCGCACCCAGCCGCACGGCATTGTCGCGCGCCTGCCGCAGAGCCTCGTCGCTGATATCCCAGGCTTCTACCAGAACTTGCGTGGCTTCTAAAGCAATGGTAATGGCGATGCAGCCCGATCCGGTGCCTATGTCGAGGACATGCGCGACGGTGGGCAGACCGTCCAAGACCAGGCGGCACAAGCCTTCAGTCTCGGGGCGCGGGATGAGCACGCCGGGAGACACACGGAACGATCGACCAAAGAAGTCGGCTTCACCAAGCACATACTGTACGGGCTCACCGGCCTCCAGCCGCTGCCATATTTCATGCAGCTTTGTTTCGTCGTCTGCCGATAATTCACTAACTTTGCCACAGACAAGGTCAGTGAGGCTGAGGCCAAAGGTCGTCTCCAACATCAGTCGGGTGATGGCCTGTGCCTCCTCTACGGCGTAGAGGGGCGTGAGCTGATGCCATAGTTGCTGATAAGTCATAGTGCAAAGATAATAAAAGAATAGCATTTCGGACTATGAACACAGAAGAAATCAACAGGGAAACAGATGAAAAATACATGCGGCGCTGCCTGGAGCTCGCCGTCAACGGACGGCAGAACGCCAAGCCGAACCCCATGGTCGGCGCGGTGATCGTCAGCAGCGACGGCCGCATCATCGGTGAAGGCTACCACGTGCGCTGTGGTGAGGGACATGCTGAGGTCAACGCTTTCGCTTCCGTGAAACCGGAGGACGAAGCGCTGCTTGGCGGAGCCACTGTCTACGTATCGTTGGAGCCTTGCAGTCACTGGGGCAAGACGCCGCCGTGTGCCGACCTGATCATCAGCAAGCATGTACGCCGTGTGGTCTGCGGATGCATCGATCCCTTTGCCAAGGTGCAGGGACGTGGCGTGAAGAAACTGTGCGACGCGGGCATTGAGGTCACTGTCGGCGTGTTGGAAAAAGAGTGTCTGGCGTTGAACAAGCGGTTCATCACGTTCAATACGCACCATCGTCCTTACATTCTGTTGAAATGGGCACAGTCTGCCGATGGCTTCATCAGTGGCAAGTGCGGTCGGCAAGTCGCTCTTTCGTCGCCGTTCACTCAGATGCTTGTACATAAGCTGCGGGCGGAGAACGATGCCATCCTCGTCGGTCGGCATACATTCGATGGCGATCGTCCTCAGCTCAACGTTCGTCTGTGGGCCGGTCGCGATCCCGAGCGTCTTGTGCTGACGCATCATTGTGAGGGCGTCCCCGAGGGCTTCCGTGCTTTCGACAACATCGACAGTGTCCTCGAATATCTCTATTCCGAGGGCAAGCAAAGTCTGATTGTCGAAGGGGGAGCTCAGACTTTGCAGGCTTTCCTCGACCGTGGGTTGTGGGACGAGATACGCATGGAGACGGCTCCCGTCACGCTCGCTGCCGGTGTGCGTGCGCCACAGTTGCCCGAAGGAATGGAGCTGGAGAGTCAGCAAGACTACGGCGGACAGATCATCCGAGTCTATAGGATGGCATAAAGAATATCACGAATATGTTGATGCTCTCTCCCTCCCTTTTAGGAAGGGGAGGGTCTTCCTTACCACTTCAGCGCTCCGTATTTCTCCTTCACCCAGAGTTGTACGGCATTGATAAGGTTTTGCCATACCACATAAGCGCAGGGCGCAATGGCAGCGTAGGGGTTGAGAAAGGCCAGCGTGAGCCAAATGCCCACCACCGTATTTTTCTGTCCTAAGGCTTGCCCGGCGCTGATGCTGTCGCCGTAGTGCGCGCCGACGAACTTGCCCAAACCGAATTGGAAGACAGAGATGAACAATGGGATGACGCACAGAGCTACCAGCGTGATGCCTGACACAGGGGCGTGGAGAATGCTCTGCATAGCCAGTCCCATGATGATGGAGAGATTGAAGCTCCACAGATAGAAGCCGAGATTGCGGCGGTCACGTATCCATTGGGCCACGCGCGGCAGGTAGCGACGTGTGAGCAGAGCCAGACACAGCGGTACGATGAGCACGATGAACACCCGCTTGAGTACCATCAGAAAGGCAAAGAGAAAACTGATATCAGCACTCTTCTCCACCATTGGGAAGAAGAGCGGGATGATGACCGACGTGACGCAGTTGGCGATAAGTATATACACGGTCATTGACTCTATGCTTCCTCCAAGTTTCTCTGTGATCACCGGTGCGGCAGCGGCCGTGGGGCAGATGAAGCAGATGAACATTCCTTCGAAGATGAGTTTCCATCCTGGTGTTGGTGCGATGGCTACCAATCCGACGCAAATGGCGGAGAGCGCGACACGGATACCCTGCAAGATGAAATGCCACGTGCGGGGTCGCAACTCCTTTACTTGTATCTTGCAGAAGGTGACGTAGAGAATGAGGAAGATGACGTAGGGCAACAGCGCCACTAACTTGGGTCCCATGAAGTCACCAATAGGTTCCAACACGGGTATCTCGGAGAAGAGCAGATAAACCAAGGAGCCCACGCACAGCGCGACCACCAGCGTCCACTGCTTCAAGAATGTCAAGAGCTTGTTCATACTAACGATTTCTTTCTTTCCTAATTTATAGTTGGTGTAAATCTATGTTGTTGATTTTATCCAAACTATGTCTTACTAAATGATTTATTCTTCTTTCAATCCCTGCACATAGTCGAAGAGCTTCTTATAGAACGGGTGCTTCGTCATGGTGTCGGCATTGCCGAGGATGATGAGCTTCATGCGGGCACGGGTGATGGCCACGTTCATGCGGCGCAGGTCGCGGAGAAAACCGATCTGTCCGTCGTCGTTGGCTCGCACCATGGAGATGAGGATAATGTCACGCTCCTGGCCTTGGAAGCCGTCGACGGTGTTGACGGTGACGAGATGTCGGAAAGGCTTGAAGAAAGCATCGCGCTTGATGAGGCCACGAAGGTACTGCACCTGCGCACGATAAGGCGAGATGACGCCCACGTCGATCTGCTCGTCGAGGACGCGCTGCTTGCCGATCTTGGTATAGTAATCGCGCAGCGTGTTGAGGGTGAGTTGTGCCTCGCCTTTGTTGACGCGGCCAAAGTTCTCACCGACAAACTGCTCACGGAAGTTGGGCTCATCGGGGCCTACTTCCATGTCCGATGTGTCGATCCATTCCATCGGGATGTCGTAGTCGAGGATGCCACGATGGGCTGTTTGTAGTGCGCTCTCCACCTTACCACCATAGAACCAGTCGGAGCTGAAGCGCATGATGGCGTCGTTCATGCGGTACTGCACTTGCAGGAGTGAGACACACTCAGGCTTGTTCTCAACGATACGCTCCATGAGCGTCTTGCCGAGTCCGGCTTTCATAGCGGCAATGCTCTTCACGGTAGGCGGCAACTGACAATGGTCACCGGCAAGGATCACGCGTCCGGCACGCCGTATAGGTATCCAGCAGGAAGCCTCCAAAGCCTGTGCTGCCTCGTCGATAAACAGTGTGGAGAACTTCATGCCTTCGAGCAGACGGCTGGCCGAACCAACAAGTGTTGACGCGATGACGCGCGCCTCACCGAAGAGTTCGGCGTTGATGCGGATCTCCAGTTCGGTAGCACGGCTCTTCATCCGCTCCAGCTTTTGGTGATATTTCTCGTCGCGGCCGTGCTTACTCTTGCGCAGTTCACGTATCGCCTTACGGATGGCCCATAGCTGGGGATAGTCGGGATGGTCGGCAAAGCGTCGTTCGTAGGTGAAGCCGAGCATCTTGTCGTTGACGCGTGACGGGTTGCCGATACGCAGCACGTTGATGCCGCGGTCGACGAGCTTCTCGCAGATCCAGTCTACGGCCATGTTGCTTTGTGCGCAGACGAGCACCTGGCTCTCGCGCATGAGCGTCTCGTTGATGGCTTCAACGAGTGTGGTCGTCTTGCCGGTACCCGGAGGTCCGTGTACCACCATGACATCCTTAGCACAGAGTACCTCGTTGACAGCGTGTTCCTGCGTGTCATTGAGCCATGGGAAACGCATGGGACCGAAGTGGAAATGCTGGGCCGGCACATGACTGTAGAAGAGATCGCGCAGATAGGCGAGGCGTCCGCTCTTGGCGCGCATCACGCGGTCGAGGGCATCGAACATCGTGCGGTAGCTGGTCTCATCGAACGAGAGCTGCACGCCCACGGGCGCTTCGCAGCTCTGCACGTCAAGCGCATGACCTTCAGGGATGGTCACTACCATGCGGTCGCCGTCGACATACGACACCGTGCCCGTGAAGCCAAAGAGCTTCGTCTTCATCTTGGCGGTAGCCTCGGCCTTGTCGTTGCCCCGGCTCTCCTCCATGTGGAAGAATACCACAGGCTTGCCGTATTCGAAGTTGTGCTCTATGCCCTCGTCGGCAGTGCGGTAGACCTCTAAGGCAAACTGATTGAGCGAGTTGTAGTAGCTCTTGCACACGCGCACGGGATACCAGGCATCGCCACGCTTGACGCGGCGTGCCATGCCCATGGTGTCGGTTTGTTTGCGGAAAGCCTCACGCTCGGTCTGATACTCCAACTGCAACAGCAGCCGTTGTTGCTGCAGGGCTTGTATGGATGATGGTTGTGACATAATAATACTGCAAAGTTAGTGTAAACGAGTGGAAGGGCAAAGAAAATGATGTTTTTTCTTTTCATTTCCAAATGCCGCCAATATAGTGCCGCCAAAATATCATAATACAAATATTGGTGCTTCGTTTTGGCTTTCTCCCTCTTTTACGTTATCTTTGCAGTATTGAAAGTGAAAACCATGAGAAAGATACAGATTATCAACGGACCCAACCTCAACCTGCTCGGTGTGCGCGAGCCGGGCATCTACGGCAAGAACTCGTTTGAGAGCTATCTGCCCACACTGAAAGCACTGTTCCCCGACGTGCAGATTGACTATTTCCAAAGCAACGTAGAAGGAGAGCTCATCGACAAGATGCAACAAGTAGGCTTCGACTACGACGGTATCGTGCTCAACGCCGGTGCTTATACCCACACGAGTATTGCACTGCTCGACTGCATCCGTTCGCTGCGCTGCCCCACGGTGGAGGTGCATATCTCCAACGTGCACCAGCGCGAAGAGTATCGCCATCACTCGATGATCTCGGCAGGCTGTCTCGGCGTCATCTGCGGCTTCGGGCTGCAAAGCTATGAGCTGGCTATCCGCGGCATCCTCGCACACCAAAGCGACAAGGCATGACCGACATGCAACAGCTCGACGACTATATCGTCAACCACAGCGACCCGGAAGACGAATACCTCTACCGTCTCTACCGCGCCACGAATATCCATACCATCCACGGGCGCATGCAAAGCGGACATCTGCAAGGGCGACTGCTGAAGATGCTCGTGCTGATGCAGCGGCCGAAGTATATCCTTGAGGTCGGCACGTTCTCGGGCTACTCGGCTATCTGTATGGCAGAGGGACTGAGTGAGTCGGGAGTGACTGGCAGTAAACTCTTCACCTTTGAGATCAACGATGAGATGGAGGACTTCGCCCGTTCCTGGATAGAAGGCAGCGCGGTTTCGCCGTGGATAGACTTTCGCATCGGCGACGCCTGCGTGGAAGCGCCTCGTTTAGGTGTGACCTTCGACATGGCATTTGTCGACGGCGACAAGCGGCGCTATGTGGAAACCTACGAGGCTATCCTGCCTCTGATGAATCCCGGTGGTATCATTCTCGCCGACAATACGCTGTGGGACGGGCATGTTATCGACCCGATCTATGACCACGATCATCAGACGCTCGGTATCCGGGTATTCAACGATCACGTGCGCGACGACAAAAAGGTGGAAAAGGTCATCGTACCCGTGCGTGATGGGCTGACCATTATCAGAGTGTTGAATGATGAATGTTGAGTGATGACTTGGTCTGTGTCCAATGTTGAATGATGAATGTTGAGTGATGACTTGTTCCGTGTTCAAAGATGAATGTTGAGTGATGAATAGTGTAGGGAGAAACGATTGTGGAATTAACAAAGCATTATCTACGTTATCTGAAGCTGGAGCGAGGCTATTCGCCCAACACCGTTGAGGCCTATAAGCATGACCTTGACTGGTTGCTGGGCTACTTAGAGCAAGAAGGGCTCGACCCGCTGAGCGTAAAGCTCGAGGATCTGGAACACTTCGCGGCGATGCTTTCCGATCATGACATCAGCGCAAAGTCGCAGGCGCGCATCCTCAGCGGTGCGCGCGCGTTCTACCGCTATCTGGTCTTGGACGGCTATCTCGACGTTGACCCGACAGAACTGCTGGAGTCTCCCCATCTGCCACAGCACTTGCCGGAATATCTGTCCACCGAGGAAGTGGATGCTTTGGAGAACAGCATCGACCTGACCAGCAATGAAGGGCACCGCAACCGCGCCATCATCGAGGTATTCTTCTCCTGTGGCTTACGTGTCTCAGAGCTCACCAACCTCAAACTCAGCGACCTCTTCCTGCCACAAGGCTTCATCCGTGTCAACGGAAAAGGTGGTAAGCAGCGGTTGGTGCCCATATCAGAACGTGCCATCCATGAGCTGGAGCTGTGGTTTGACGACCGGCGACAGATGAACATCAAGCCCGGCGAGGAGGACTATGTCTTTCTCAACCGGCGCGGACATCATCTCACGCGTACGATGATTCTGATTATGGTGAAACGTCAGGCTGAGGCTGCGGGCATCAAGAAGACCATCTCACCGCACACGCTCCGCCACTCCTTCGCGACGGCATTGCTCAAGGGCGGAGCCGATCTTCGCATCATCCAGGAACTGCTCGGGCATGCTGACCTCGGCACAACGGAGATCTACACCCACATGGACGACGAGTCGCTGCGGCAGGAAATCCTCTTGCATCACCCCAGAAACATCAAGCACGGGGCAGAGAACGGTTGAATTCTTTCACTTTCAGACGGAATACGCCGATGCGTTTCAATATTATTTCTTAACTTTGCAGCCAAAAGCAAAACGACAAAATCATGAAGATCAATCAACCCTCTTTCGAGATATGGGAGCAGCAACCCGGAGTGGACGGTGTCTACCGTCAGGTGGAGCGCTGCGGCAGAGTGTGCTACAAGAGTGAAAATCACCAGACTGCCGACTCGGCGCGCCCGTTTGTGGAGCGCATGATCGCCAGCAAGCATACGGCAATGCTCGAACATGCCACCATCTATCTGACGCTTGACGAGCACGACGACCGCACATCCTTCTACCGCCAAAACCGGTTCACACATGTCAACATGGTGGATGGAAAGGCCTGCATCACCACCAACCTGCGCGTGCTGGTGGAGAACGGGCGTATGGACGACCTCAAGGAACTCTGTGAGCCAATGGTTCACCATGAGCGTCGCGTCACGGTTCATTTCACCACTCAGGTAGCGATCACGCGCGAGTTCAACCGTCATCGCGTCAACTCCATGGCAGAGCAGAGTACACGCTACTGCAATTACTCGAAAGAGAAATTCGGGGCTGAGATCACCATCAACCTGCCGCATTGGGTGAAAGAACTGCCCGACAGTGCGTGGACGTCGACGATCAAGGAAGGCACGGTTAGTCTCGACGATGACGCTTTCCTTGCTTTGACTAAGAAAGTTGTCGCGGGTGAGGCCGACGCTGCCGACAATTGGCTCTTTGCCAACTTAGCTGCCGAGCGTGCTTACCTCAATCTGACAGCCTTGGGGCGCAAGCCTCAGGAAGCCCGCGTGGTGTTGCCGTTGGACACCAACACGGAGTTGGTTCATACAGCTTTCCTTTCTGACTGGAAGCATTTCTTCGATTTGCGTGCCTTAGGCACTACGGGTGCTCCTCATCCTGATGCCAAGGCGGTGGCCCTGCCGCTTTACGAGGAGATGAAGAGACGCTATTCGCTCTGATCCTCTTCCCTCCGCGTTTTTTCGTTTGACATCTTACACACTTAACAGACAAGCCGGCCTTATAGGTCGGCTCAGTTTTTTCCCTTTCCTTTCTCTCGTTTTCGACACTTCATCCAAGAAACTATGATATTCCATCCGCTCGATACATCCATGCAGCCACCGGTCAGGTTGAACAATCCGTTCTACTACGAGCCGGATGCGCTCTGTCGTTTGGCGATTGCGCAACTGGCGGCTTATCTGCGTGGCGACAAAGATCAGACCTTTGCAAAGGGCGCGGTGGATGCTAACTTTCGAGCAGAGATAGCCCAGGGCAAGATGTTTGGCGTGGTGGCCGTACGGCAAGACGGTGAACTGGGTTATATTGCCGGTTACAGTGGACAGATTGTCGGACGCAGCGATTGGCCCGACTTCGTACCGGCCGTCTATGACTATCTTCAGCCCAACGGCTATTTCAAGACGCACGAGGCAGAAATTTCGGACATCAATATGCGCATCCGCGACATGGAGCGGGGACAGGATTTGCACGAGGCCCATCAGCAGTTGGAGACCGTGAAAGTCCGGCAGGAGCAGGCCATCCAAGACTTTAAAGCCAATCATCCCAGTGGGACGAGGGTAGGGGAAAGCAACGAGGAATATATCCGCCGACGGCAATTCGAGAATGCGGAGCTCCATCGTTTGCGGAAAGATTACCGGGCTCAGGTGGAGCAAGCGTTGAGCGCTGTCGACGAGTTGGAGCGTGCACTGCGTCATCTTCGCCAACAGCGTCGCCAAAAGAGCGATAATTTGCAGTCGTGGCTCTTTCGTCAGTTTCGCTTGCGCAACGCACGCGGAGAGGTAAAGGACATCGAGGAGATCTTCCACGATTACGGTCAGCAGCAAGGGCGAAAGATGGTGGCACCGGCAGGCAGCGGCGAATGCTGTGAGCCGAAGTTGCTGCAATATGCCTTTGAGCGGGGGATGCAGCCGCTGAGCATGGCGATGTTTTGGTGGGGAGAAAGTCCGAAAGAGGAGGTGAGGCACCATCTCCAGTGCTATCCAGCCTGCAACGGTAAGTGCAAGCCACTGCTGTGGTGGATGTTGCAGGGGATGGATGTGGAACCGAATCCTCTTGATGATGAGCGTCATCAAGAACTGCCCGTCGTCTATGAGGATGTCGCCATCTGTGTGGTCCGTAAGCCTGCGGGAATGCTCTCCGTGCCGGGGAAGAGTCCGCGGGAGAGTGTCTATAGTCTGATGAAAGCCCATTATCCGGAAGCCGAGGGACCGCTGATCGTCCATCGGCTCGACATGGCGACGAGTGGACTGATGGTGATCGCAAAGACATGGGAGGCTTATCACAACCTGCAAGACCAGTTTTTGCGTCATGAGGTGAAGAAGCGCTATGTGGCGCGGTTGAGCCATGAGATGAAGGCAGAAGACGGCGTTTTGTCGCTGCCGCTTCGGCCGGACCTCGATGACCGTCCCCGACAAATCGTTGATAAGCTCCATGGCAAGGCGGCGACAACCTATTTTCAGAAGATTGATGAAAGGCATGTGGCGCTCTGTCCTCAGACCGGTCGTACCCATCAGTTACGGGTACACTGTGCGCATCCCGATGGTTTGAACAATCCAATTGTGGGCGATGAACTCTATGGTCAGCGTGCTCGTCGGTTGTGTCTGCACGCCGAGCAGCTCACCTTCCGTCATCCTCGTAGTGGCAAAAACGTTACCTTTGAGTGGAAAATAGACTTTGACGAGGAATAAGGATGGGCAAAAGATAGACAGCTGGCAACCGCTATATAGTAGTAAAAATGCCGCTAAAGACATGGTCAAACATTCGTCAGCCGAATGTAAAACGTTCGTCACCCAATTAGCTGACGTTCGTTAGCCAATTGGCTGGCAAATGTTTGACCATTTCGAAATTACCTTTTTGCACGATACATCAAGGTTGAAGAAACCATCGATCACGAAAAAAGCATGGTGAGCAAACAGCTTACCATGCTTTTTATGATTAGTAAAGAGGTCTCTTTTAGAATCTATATACTGCGAATGTCTTGGCAGGGATGATCACCGTGCAAGCGTTTCCGTTGACATCCACCGAACTCTGCTGCGGTATCACATTATTGGGTTTGTCGAGTGTGTTCACCGCACGGGGATCATCAGCGTGGATCGTGGTGACCTTTGCCTGACCTGCGATCTTACCGCCACGGAAGGAGAGTGTGACCCGCTGCGGCTGGTCGCTGGTGTTAGCCATCTTCACGATGTATTTCTTCATAGCCTTGTCCCATACTGCACTGGCATAGAGTCCGTCCTTACCTTCGACAGGCTTGCCGTCCTCAGTGAGGCTAAGCACATTGGTGCCCTTATTGGTACCGTAGAGCATCTGCACATACCAGTTGACCGAGCGCACCGAGTGCAGATTGTCAAACCAGATCAAGTCGGGACGCCACTGCCAGCCTTCGACATGTGCGAAAAGCGGAGCATAGGTAGCCTGGTACACCACGTCGGCATTGCGCTCCAGGCCCGTCATGAAGGCAGCCTCGGAAAGAGCAGCCTCGAAATTGTTCTTTGCCACGGTAGGCTGATCATCCACTCCCTTGACGTGCGAGGCGTATTCTCCGGCAAAGACCTTCGGCCCCTTGCGTGAATAGTTGTCATATCGGCCTGCGTTCTTCAGGAACCAGTCGGGCGACATATAGTAGTGTTCATCAACAAGATCCACTCCTATCTTGCGCATCTGCTCCCAACCATAGTCAAAGTCCTTGCCGCTGGCAGACGGGCCGGAGGTTCCGCAGATCTTGATATTAGGATATTTGGCGCGTATCTGCTCCACGAACTTCTTCAGACGCTCGGGATAGAGCGGTCCCCACTGCTCGTTGCCAATACCAATCTGCTTAAGGTTGAACGGTTGCGGATGTCCCATCTCAGCACGCAGCTTACCCCACTTGGTAGTCGTGGCTCCGTTGGCAAACTCGATCAAGTCGAGGGCATCGTCGATATACGGCTGCAAGTCGTCGACAGCCATATGTGCGTTCTTGTCATTATCCTTGTTTTGGAACTGACAGGCAAGACCACAACTCAGCACCGGCAACGGCTCTGCGCCAATTTTCTCCGACAGCAGGAAGAACTCATAGAAACCGAGGCCATAGGTCTGGTAATAGTTGGGATAGAGGCGATGCGGGAAGGTATAGTTCCAGCGGTTCTCGTTGAGTGGACGGTTTTCTGCCGGTCCTACGCTGTTCTTCCACTGATAGCGAGTGGTCAGATCCGTACCCTCAACAATACATCCGCCGGGGAAGCGGAAGATGCCGGGGTGAAGATCTTCCAAGTCCTTCACCAAGTCGGCACGCAGTCCGTGCCAGTTGTCTTCGGGGAAGAGGCTGACATGGTCGAGATCTACGCCGTCGGCGCTTTCCAGAAAGATGCGCATCAAGCCCTTCTCGACCGTTTTGTTGGAGGTGAGCGTTACCGTTTTCTTAGCCCACTGGTTGTTCGTGATGGTGATCTCCTTCTTGTCGATCGGGTTGTCATGGTCGTCGACAAGCTCTACGCGAATCTTAGCTTCCTTACCCTGTAAGTCGTGGAGACGGGCAAAGACCGAGAAGTCATAGCTCATGCCCTTCTTCAGTCCCATGCCGAAGAAGCCACGGTTCTCCAGTCCTGTGAACTTTTGGTCATGACCGGCACTCTCCAATACCACGTAGTGGGGGTTGCGGTCAAAGGCCGGCTTCACGTCGCTGACGCTGACATTGCCGAAGGTGTTCCAACCCATCAGCCGCTGCGGAAATTCAAAACTGCGGTTTTCGACCATCTCGGCATAGAGTCCGCCGTCGGCGCCGAAGTTGATATCCTCGAAGAAAATACCGTACATCGTCGGCTGGATGGGCGCACCCGGCTTGGCGTTGATGGTGAACTGTCGCTGAGCCGAAGCCCCCGTGAGGGAGAGCAAGCCAAGGGCCAGCGAGACAAACATTTTAGTAGTATGGTTCATAAGTAATGATAGTTGTGCCTTCTCCCTCCTCCCGGACAAGCCGAGAGAAGGAAGAGAGACAAGTTAAATATAGGATGTTATGTTCTAAACAAATCATTTTGGCAGGAAGGTCAGCACGCAATGTGCCGACTCCGGCTCTATGGTCAGGCTGTTGGCCGACGCCTGTCCGACGGTGAGAGGCTCATTGCCTACCAGCATCAGTCCTTTGCTGTCCGCTCCGGTCAAGGTGGTGGTCAGCACACGGGGGCGTGGAGCGCTGAGCGAAGCCAGCTGAGCATTGCCCTTCAGGTCCTGAGCCAGGAACACCGTGCGGTTGAGCCGCGGCGATGCCAAGAAGCTTACTTGCTGCAGTCCGGGCAGGCCGACGCTCATCACGCCTTGCGGTTGGACAGTGTATTTCCATGTCTGTCGCGTACCATTGCACAGATCATAGACGGCCGACACTGTGACGGGCTGTCCCTTTTTCGGCTTCGTCGAATTGAGACTGACGAGCGTTGCATCCGTTGTCGGGCGCAGACCGCACTCTCCCGACACCGGCAGCAGATCCACACCACCGACCATATATTTGGAGAGGAAACCGGTCTGCCTGTCAAAGACCACGGTGCAAGCCTTATTTTTCACAGTGATGATGCGCTTTGAGCGCTTGACTTTCAGGGTCCCGCCGTTGAGTCGCTTGGCAGCCTCGGCCTCTCCGTTTCTGATTTCATCTTGGAAAGAGAAGGTAGTCTGAGGCAGATAGCGGTAAGCCGCACTGAGAAGATGACGGTCAGCATCCACGAAAGCCATGCTTGTCAACGGCTGGTCACTGACCACCTGCAAGCCGGCCTCACGGGCAGCAGCAATGAAATCAGGGTCGGACGAGAGCTTATTGTAGATAACAGCGTTGAATCCTAAATCACGCAACAGCTGTGCATCTTCCGCCATTCGCTGCTTGATGTCGAGGAACCCACGGTAAGGCTCCACGCTGATGCGGTCTGCTACCCGACTTCCTGTCGCGGCTTTCACTGGTTGAAAGGTGGGAGCCGGGGCCTCGCCTTGCGGCAGCGAGTAGATATAGATGCCCGTCGTGAACCCAGTCTTGTCCTCAGCCCGCATGGGCTCACCACCTTCGTAGCGCGACATGCTGAACGCAAAGAGGTTACGACGGTCGAAGCGGATGTAGGGCGTGATGTCGAACTCGGTCTGAGCCAATTGTCCGGTCTGCCCCAGAAAATGCTCGTTGACATAGATGTCGGCCACAGCCGGCACGTAACCGATGTGCAGGAACACACGGCGTTTCTTATACTCCGTTGGCATCGTCACCCAACCGCGATAGGCACCCGTATAGTTTTTCATTGCCCAGTCGGCTGGTACCGACCAGGCACCGGGCACTGTCTGCAACAGCCACTGAGTGTCGTCAAGCGCGGTCGCCTCGATATGGCGTGGCAAGTTTGCGGCGCTCTCCGCAATCTTGAACAGCCAGTTCTCACTCAAAGAGATCGTGTCGCCCTCGGCGGCATGAAGCATGGAAAACTGCATGGCCAACGCTGCGGCCATCATCATCATCTTTTTCATTATTACGTTTTTATCTTTGGCGTATCCGCGACGGGGCTCTCCTGAATACTCAGCCCAGCCTGTGGATATCGGATTACTTCACCGGCGCGATCATGACCTTGAAGGTCATGTCCTGTGCATGCAGTTGGTATTCCTCCAACGGACGGGCGCCCCAACTGTTGATGCCGCCCACACCGTATTGTGCCAGGTCAAGGCAGAGCTCCGTATACTTGCTCTTTGGTACTTGGTTGGGATGGCGTTGAGCCTTCTCCAGTCCTTCGTCGAGATCAGAAATATTGTAATGCAATGCACTTGCGTAGAACGGTTGAGCAGCCGTGAAGCGCAGTCCGAGACCTTGCGCGTTGGTTTGTTTCCACCAGCGGATGTCGCTCTTTGTACCCGTCTCCTGCGGACGGATGTAAGGATAGAACTGCTGGTCGGCGGTCTGGGTATAGATACCGAGACGCTCACTGCTCTTGCGGTCGACATAGTTCTCAATGGGTCCGCGGCCATAGAATGTGCTTCGGTCCATGTCGTAGGCCAAGTCTATCTTCAAGCCGAAGCGGAAGAGATCGCTGACCTTAGCGCCCGGCGTCATCTTCATAGCCTCTGTCACAGTCATCATACCGCAAGGCGCTACCTCGTAGGTCATGGTCAACTCGGCCTTCACGTCGGGCATGTCATAGACTGCCGTCACCGTGTTCTTCTCCTTATCTACGCTGATCGTCTTGAGGTTCATGGCCGGATTTTTCCAAGCGGCAAACTGCTTTTGCAGTCCGGCACCCATGTCATTGTCAGTTACGGCGCGCCAGAAGTTTGGCTTCAGCGTGCCGCCGTCGGGCAGAAGATTGCTGCCGTCTACGGTATACTGCTTGAGCCAACCGGTCTGTTTGTCAAAGACAATGTCTAGACCGGCCTTGTTGCTCAGCGTGATGGTGGCGGTCTTCTTGTCGTCCTTCATCTTGATCTTGCTGTCCTTGTCGGCTTTTCCTTCTTTTTCCATCGTGCAGCAGGCAGCCGGAGCCGTCTGTTCACGCACTGCCATCTGACGGTAAGCGACGGTCTGTCCCTTTGTCATCAGTGGCTCAGCATCCTTCAATTTGAAATCAACGTTGAGCATCACCTCGCCCGTAGTCGGCACCTGATAGGGAAGCATCAGCGTGGCGCGCTGCTGAGGAGCAACGTTCAAGTCGGCAACCTCACCGTTTTGTACGGCCTTACCGTCTTGGAGCAAGGTCCAAACAAGCTTGTAGTTGCTCAGATCGCGGAAGAAGTTCTCGTTGTAAACAGAAATTTTACCGGCTTTCAGATCCACGGGCTCAGCCCAAATACTCTGATACTGATAAGCCAACTCGTAAGCATGGGGGTTGAGCTGACGGTCGGGACCGATGATACCGTTGCAGTTGAAGTTGTTGTCGCTGGCGTCTGTCTTGTTATAGTCACCTCCATAGGTGTATTCCGGCACCATGTTTCCGGTTCCGGGCTCATATTTTGCAGCTATGGCATCGTAGTCAGCTACCGTGCGGTCAGCCTTGAAGTCGGGATGGCGGTGGAGTCCCTGGTCCACGAAGTCCCAGTCATAGCCACCCTGGAATTTCGGATATTTACGGATCAAATCCCAGTATTCCTTCAAGTTTCCACCCGAGTTACCCATCGTGTGATTGTATTCACACTGGATGAGAGGACGAGTGTATTGTGGATTCTTGGCGTAGGCTTCGCAGTCCCATGGTGAGTAGTACATCGGACAATAGATGTCTGTGTTGGCTCCGGTCTTTCCGGCTTGCTCATACTGCACGGGACGACTCTTGTCCTGACTCTTAATCCACTGGTAGGCAGCCGTGAAGTTGGGACCGTCAACCGTCTCGTTGCCCAAGCTCCACACAATGACGCTGGGATGATTGAAGTTGATGGACACGTTGTGCTGGTTGCGCTGGAGAATCTGCAGAGCAAAGTTTTCTTTCTTAGCCTCAGAGTCGCTCTTATAGCCAAAGCCGTGGCTTTCCTGGTTAGCCTCAGCGGTGACGTAAAGACCATATTCGTCGCAAAGGTCATACCAGCGTGGATCGTCGGGATAGTGACAGGTACGTACAGCATTGATATTCAGCCGTTTCATGATCTTGATGTCCTGAATCATGCGGTCGGGCGTGACGACATATCCGCCATCTGGATCCATTTCATGACGGTCTGCGCCCTTGATGAGTACGGGCTGTCCATTGACAAGAAGCTGGCTGTTCTTGATTTCCACCTTGCGGAATCCCACTTTTTGCGGGATGACCTCCACGACATTGCCGCGGCTGTCCTTGACTGTGGCGAGGAGTGTATATAAATAAGGCGTCTCCGCCGTCCATTTCTTTACGTTGCGAAGCATGAAGCGTGCCGTGCCCTCCTTGCGTCCTGCGAACTTACCAGAGGACTTGGCGACTACGAGATTGCTTTCGTTGAGCAGTTGAAAGTCGATGGTGGGGTTGCCCTTGACGTTGACATCGATGAGCAGCTCACCGTCGTTGTAGTCATTCTCCAAGTCCGGTGTCAGCCTGATATCGTTGACCTGCACCTTGCTGTCGCGCGCAAAGAGATAGCACTGACGCGCCACGCCGCTCAGTCGCCAGAAGTCCTGGTCCTCGTCGAGCGAGCCGTCGCACCAGCGAAACGTCTGGAAAGCGATGAGATTCTTGCCGGGATGAACATATTTCGTGATGTCGAACTCAGCAGCGACCTTTGCGTCCTCGCTGTATCCGACATACTGTCCGTTGACATAAAGATAGATATTTGAGGTCACGGAACCGAAATGGGCGATGACCTGCTTGCCGTTCCAGTCGGCCGGCAAATCGATCTCACGACGATAGGAACCAACGTGATTGTCCTTTGTAGGCACGTTGAGCGGGTGCTTCCAGTCGAACTGATAGCGCCATGCAAAACCGATATTGACATATTCGGGGTCGCCGAAACCGTTGAGCTCCCACATTCCCGGCACCTGCATGGTCTTCCAGTTGGCGTCGCTCAAGTCGGTTTTATAGAAGTCTGTTGGGCGCTGGTCGGCATTGGCCACCCAAAGAAATTTCCAAGGTCCTTCAAGTGACAGGTAGTTGGCAGAGCGGGTGATGTCGCCCGCAAGCGCTTTCTGCCCATTCTCATAGGCGAAGAAACTGGTGTGCATCGGGAAACGGTTGACCTCGTTGACCTGCTGGTCGTGCCATTCCGTCCATGTTGGCTCCACCACGCCTTTAGCCGTTGTGGGCTTCTGCGCGGCACGTGCTCCCAAAGCCATCAGCATCATTGCGGACAGGATGATTGTTTTGTTCATAACGCTTAGGTATTTAATTAGTATAGATGTATTGTATTGTTACAAGTGCAAAAATACAATTATTTTTTCAGAAATGAAAATAATACTTCTTTTCTTTTGGTTTTCTTATTATTTTATGTAGATTTGCAAATTATGAGACAAATAGTTTATGGATTTAGTGACTCTCCTTTCGGCCGCATCATCGTGGCGCGCACATGGGAGGGTATCTGCGATTTGCAGTTCTTGGATTACAACCGGCTCGAGACCATCCACCAACTGGCTAAGCGGTGGGGCGTCTACACGCCGGCGACACAAAACGACACCATGGCGCAAACCGTGGAGCGCATCATCTTTGAGGGCTATGACCATCCGTTGAAACTCGACATCAAAGGCACTGACTTCCAGCTACGCGTATGGAACGAGGTACAGAAGGTGCCGTTTGGACGCACCGCTACTTATCTCGACATCGCGAAGGGGATCGGTGAGCCTAAAGCCGTGAGAGCCGTTGCTTCGGCCATCGCCCGGAACCCCATTGCCATGCTCATTCCATGCCATCGCATCATCCACAGCGACGGAACCACCGGCGAGTATCATTGGGGAAAGGAACTCAAGCAGCAACTGCTCGATTGGGAGAAAGGCTCACTGTTGAACGCACAGAAATAGAAACAATGAGGGGACTGCCACGCTTATGACGTTCTGCAGCTCCATCACCCAATCCGCTTATGCTCTCTACCGAACACACTATCCACTCCGCCACTTCCGACGTACAGCTCGCCGATGAGTTTTTCCAGCGCATCGAGGTGTTGCTCGACCAGCAGGGCAGTGCCACGGCTAACAAGCTCATGCACGAGACGCTCGTACTCGTCTGTGCCGAAGGACTGAAAGACACACGCTACGGCTTCGGCGACCTCAACGCACAGGTGGAAACGCTGTTGCGGCAGCACCACATGCCCGCCGACGAGGCCAATGCCGTCAGACAGATGCGCCGCCACTCCAGCCAGAGTCAGCCGCTGCTGCCCGAGGACCTGCTCCACGACGCCCGCGCGCTGGCCGTCTTCGTCAGCCGTGTGCTCCGTGCCGACATACCTGCATCGCTCTCAGCCCGACTGCCCCGCGACCTGCAACCCAAGCAGGAACATCTGCATGTCAACGCGCCCAATAAGCACTGCCTCGTACGCTCGTGGGACAACAGCACCATTTCCGTTGTCGTAGACGAGAATGGAGCTGTGGCACCGATGAGAGTTCATTACTGCGAGGACAACCAGTTCGCCAATATGGGCTATTTAGCTTCCATCCTCAAAGAAGGGATGCATCTTAACCTGCTGGACTGTCAGGTGGAAGGAGACGACATCTATCCGCGTATCATTATTGTGGAGCCGGACTTCCTGCTCGACATCAGCACGATCGCATCCTGCTTCATGGAGTATGGTCACTCGCCTCTGCTCTATCTCGTCAGCCGTATGAAGCCCAAAGCCAACACCCAGCCGATCCTGCTCGGAAACTTTGCCGGCAGTGCGCTCGACGATATCATCAACAACCCAAACTTCAACGCTTCTCAAACGCTGCGCGACAATTTTCGGGAGAAAGCACTGGAGTATAGCACCTGCACAGACTTCGACGCCGGCCAATTCAAGGACGATGCGGCCATACAGATCCAGAACCTGCAGCAAGCCGTCGCGGAGCTCCGCCGCCACTTCAACATGAATCACGCGATTCTCGAACCTTCCTTTGTCTGTGAGCAACTCGGCATTCAGGGACGTGTGGACTTGATGACTACTGACCTGGAACTGCTCGTCGAGCAGAAGTCGGGACGCAACATGCTCATCGAGCGGCCGGGCACGGCTGGCAACGGCATCAAGGCCGTGGAGAAACACTATGTGCAGTTGTTGCTCTACTACGGTATCCTCTATTACAACTTCCACGCCACGCGTACCGATATCCGACTGCTTTACTCCAAATACGCGCTACCCGGCGGACTGCTCAGCGTGACGCGATTGATGAAACTCTACTACGAGGCCATCCGCTTCCGCAATGAGGCTGTGGCCCAGGAATTCCAAATTGCTGAGCACGGCTTCGCCCCTTACCTGCCCCTGCTGACGGCCGATAACCTCAACGTGGCGGGCAGATGTGACTTCTTCTACAACAATTATCTCTATCCACAGCTCAATGCGCAGCTGCAGCCCCTGGCTTTTCTCACGCCACTGGAGAAAGCTTACTTTTGTCGCATGATGCGGTTTGTCATCAAGGAAAACCTGCTCTCGAAGGTCGGCGTCGTCGAAGGCACGGGCAACTGCGTGGCTTCGCTGTGGAACATGCCGCTGGCAGAGAAGCGGGAAACCGGCAATATCTACACGGGACTGAAGATCATCAGCAAGGAGAAAAGCAACGACTATAACGGTTACGACCGCATCACGCTCGCCGTACCTGACCAGGGTGAGGATTTCCTGCCCAACTTCCGGCGGGGCGACATAGTCTATCTCTATGCTTATCCACAGGACGAAGAGCCCGACGTGCGCAAGGCCTTGCTCTTCAAGGGCGGTTTGGAGGACATCCATTCCGACCGCATCACCGTGTTGCTGGCCGACGGACAGCAGAATGCCGACATCTTCAACCATCTGCCCTACCGCCGTACGCTGCGACAAGGAGAACCTGTCAGCAAGGCCGACAAGCCTTTTGTGTGGTGTGTCGAGCATGGCAGCAGCGATGCTGGAGGCAGTGCGGCGATCGGTGCGCTCTATGAGCTGATTACCTCCACGGCCGACCGCAAGGCGCTGCTCTTGGGTCAGCGCGCGCCTCAGGCTGACAAGAGCTTGACGCTTTCCCGCTCTTATCTCCCCGACCTCGACGCCATGTTGACACGAGCCAAGCAGGCGCGCGACTTCTTTCTCCTCGTCGGCCCACCGGGAACGGGCAAGACCAGCATGGCGCTGCGCTTTATGGTGGAGGAAGCGCTCGTCACGCCGACGCCCTCAGGACAGCAGGCCGACCTGTTGCTGATGGCCTACACCAACCGTGCCGTCGATGAGATCTGCGGTATGCTCGTCAAGGCCGGCATCTCGTTTCTGCGAATTGGCAGTGAGCTGAGCTGCGATCCGCAGTATCAGCCTTGGCTGCTGCAAAACCAAATCGGCGACAAGCCCAAGCTCAACGACATGCAAGAGAAGTTGCGCAAGGCACATGTCATCGTCGGCACTACCTCAATGATGCAGTCACGCTCCTATCTCTTTGCGCTGAAACACTTCTCGCTGGCCATCGTCGACGAGAGTTCTCAGATCCTGGAGCCCAACATCATCGGACTTCTCGCCAGTCATCAGGGCGGGAACGGCATGGCGGGCGCACGGCAGTCTGCCGGCAAACACGCCATGAGTGGCTGCGACATTGACAAGTTTATCCTTATCGGTGACTATAAGCAGCTGCCCGCCGTGGTTCAACAAAACGACGGTAGTGCAGCCATCACCGAGCCGGAGTTGCAAGCCATCGGCTTGACAAGTTGCAAGAACAGCCTCTTTGAGCGCCTCATCCGCCAGGAGTTGCGCGCCGGACGCACCGACTTCATCGGCACACTCCACCATCAGGGACGCATGCACCCCGAGATTGCAGACTTTCCCGGCAAGGCTTTTTATGCTGAAGAAAACATCTCTCCCGTGCCACTGCCGCATCAGCGAGAGACATCGCTTAACTATCTCTTGCCATCTCTTGACAACTTGGACGAACTGCTGAAGGCTCACCGCTGCCTTTTCTTCGCCTCTGCCGACTGCCGGCAACCCGAGATCTCAGACAAAGTCAACAGCTATGAGGCGCGTCTTGTGGCCCTGTTGTCGCAGCGCATCCGCCGTTTCTATGGTCAGAACTTTGATGCCGACACCACGCTCGGCGTCATCGTGCCCTACCGCAACCAGATTGCGATGATCCGCAAAGAGCTGGAGAAACTCGATGATCCGCTGTTGGAGCACATCAGCATCGACACCGTGGAGCGCTACCAAGGCTCGCAACGCGACGTCATCATCTATTCGTTCACCATCCAACAACGCTATCAGCTCGACTTCCTCACGGCCAACAGTTTCGACGAAAACGGCCGTGTCGTGGACAGAAAACTCAACGTAGCCCTCACGCGCGCCCGTCGCCAGTTACTGCTCACCGGCCATCCCGATACGTTGCAGCAGTCCCCGCTCTTTAGTCGACTTATGGAATATTTCAAAGAAAAAAACGAATATGTTTCTACAGACTTTTTAAGCAATTATGTAAAAATAGATTAATTTTGCTCACGGTGCTGTTACTTTTTCGATACTTCGTCGTCGTTAGATTTAGAAGATAGAAAAAGGATAATAACAACAAATAAAAGACAAAACTAAATTTTAGGTATTATGAAAAAGTTACTTCTCATGGCAGCTGTCATGCTGTCTTCCGTGGGCGCTTTCGCTCAGCACGCTGTTGGTTCTTTCACACTGCAGCCGAAGGTTGGTATCAACATTACCAATACCACTAACTACAGCGATGTAGCCAAGGCACGTGTTGACTTTGCCGGTGGACTGGAAGGTGAGTATCAGGTAAGTGACATCTTCTCGCTTAGCGGTGGACTGATGTATTCCCGTCAGGGCTACAAGGCCAAGGATGTTGCTAAGGTGGGAGATCTCAAAATAGCAGGTAAAGACTGGAAGCCCAGCTATCTGAACATCCCCGTGATGGCCAACGTCTATGTAGTACCAGGACTCGCCGTCAAATTAGGTATCCAGCCGGGCTTTATGGTGGATAAGGACGATGCCTCAGATGTCAACACCTTCGACCTGAGCATCCCTGTAGGCTTGAGCTATGAGTACAATAATTTCGTACTCGACGGCCGCTACAACTGGGGCGTGACAAAGATCAACAAGCACAGCATTAAGGGCTTCGACGATACTCGCAACTCTGTCTTCCAGATCACTCTGGGCTACAAGTTCAGTCTCTAATCATTCATAAGCATAAGTTTCAAGCCACAGAGTCAATGCTCTGTGGCTTTTTTCGTGTCGTTGTGGCTGAAAGCAAAATAAACATTAAAAAAGTTGCTTGTTCGAAAATAAATGCCTATCTTTGCAGGACATATAGGTAACGAGCAAACAGAGAGATGGAATTCCGACATTCTACGATGTTGGAATTCTTTTCTTTTTTGCCCTTTTGAAACGAAACAATTAAACAGAAACAACTATGGCTTACATGTCTCAAGAAGGCTACGACAAACTCGTGGCCCAGCTTCACGAACTCGAAGCAGTAGAGCGCCCCAAGGCATCGGCCGCCATCGCCGAGGCCGCTGACAAGGGCGACCTGAGCGAAAACTCAGAATATGACGCAGCCAAGGAAGCGCAAGCTCACCTGGAAGCGAAGATCAACAACATCAAGCTCACCATCGCTCAGGCAAAGATCGTCGACACCAGCCGACTCTCTACCGAAGAGGTGCAGATCATGTCGAAAGTGGAGATGACCAATCTCGCCACCAAGAAGAAGATGACCTACACGATCGTCAGCGAGAGCGAGGCCGATCTGAAGAAAGGCAAGATCTCTATCCACACGCCGATCGCTCAGGGTCTGCTCAACAAAAAGGTGGGCGACATCGCTGAGATCAAGATTCCGCGTGGTACCATCCGCCTGCAGATCGACAAGATCTCTATCGGCGAATAAGCCCGGCAAGGAGGTAGACAACATCATTAACCCATTAACAGATAGGAGAACAAGACTATGGCTACATTGTTCAGTAAGATTGCTGCGGGAGAGATTCCCAGCTATAAGTGCGCCGAGGATGACAAGTTCTATGCTTTTCTCGACATCAATCCGGTGGTGAAGGGACATACCCTTGTGGTGCCACGCAAGGAGATTGACTACATCTTCGACATGGACGACAAGGACTTGGCCGACTTTGAGATCTTTGCCAAGAAGGTGGCACGCGCCATCCGCACCGCTTTTCCTTGCAAGAAGGTAGCTGAGGTGGTACTCGGTCTGGAGGTCAACCACGCCCACATCCATCTGATGCCTATCAACAGCGAAGCCGACGTGGACTTCCACAAACACGTGAAGTTCTCCGACGAAGAGATGGCTGCTATCGCTGACAAGATCTATACGGAGTTTAAGAAACTGTAGTAAAGGACCTCCCTAACCCTCCCGGAGAGAGGGAAAAAGCTCGCCCTTGCACACAGTAGAAGGGAAGGCTCAACTCAGAAAACCATCATTTGAGTATGGTAAAACAAACTCCCCGACTTTTCTCATTGAGAAAGGTCGGGGAGTTTTTCGTTGATATTTTCCTTCAATATCGTTGATTTGTTCCTTCAATATCGTGGATCATTTTTCAATATCGTGGTGCAATGGCGCTAAACATATTTCTCGCCCTTCTTCAGCGCCACCTCATTGACATACTTGCGGATGAGGGCCGAAGAGTCTTCTTTCTTACAGATGAGCAGCACATTGTCCTTTTCAGCCACGATGAAACCATCAAGACCGCTGATCACACCCAGCCGGTCTTTCGGCAACTTGATGATATTGTGGTGACTGTTTTCAATCATCACGTCGGAGCCCACCACCACGTTGTCGTCGCCGGACTTCTGCTGTGACTCATACATACTATGCCATGTACCCAGGTCGGCCCAGCCAAAGCTGCAGCGCATCACATGCACGTGCTCAGCCTTCTCCAGTATGGCTGACTCGATGCTCAGGTTGGGATAAGAGGGAAAATGCTCCAGCATATAGCTCTCCTCCTGTTCAGGAGAGGCATAGAAGTTGATGTTGTCAAGTTGTCTGAGCACCACGGGCAGCTGCCTGGTCAGTTCTTCCCACGTCGTCTTCACGCTGACGAAAAACATGCCGGTGTTCCAATAAAACTCACCGCTGTCCATAAACACCTGCGCAAACTGCCGCTCGGGCTTCTCGGTAAACGATTTCACGGTGTAGAAGCCTTCCTCCACGGGATCGCCCAGCTGGATATAGCCATAGCCCGGTTCCGGCCGTGTCGGCTTAACGCCCATGACCAGAAAGCCCTCATGCGCAGAGACAAAGGCAAAGCCATCGTGGACATTGCGCTCGAAAGCAGCCTCGTCCATCACAGCCTGATCGGAAGGCACCGTGACGATATTGGCCTTGGCATCCTCGCGCGCGATGCGATAGGCAGCCCAAGCCAAGCTCGGCGCTGTATTGCGCTGCACGGGTTCTGCAAGGATATGGTCGCGCGCCACCTCGGGCAACTGCTCGCGCACCAGGTCGACATAGTCGATGTTTGTACTGACAAAGATATGCCCGGGAGTCACAAGCTTAGCCATACGGTCGTAAGTCTGCTGCAACTGTGTGCGTCCGGTACCAAAAAAGTCAATGAACTGTTTGGGATAAGACGCTCGGCTGTAAGGCCATAAACGCTGTCCCTTACCGCCCGCCAAAATCAAACAGTAGTCGTTGTCACTTCTTGTCGTCATGTTTCTTTAGGGTATAAGATTTAAATTCTTGTACGAAATTACGATTTATCTTTGAGACCACAAAACGTTTTACACTCTTTTTGTGTATTTTAATCATCGTGTCCATTGTGCACGTTCACATTTTCGCAACTCCTTTTTTTCCTTATTTTCAATCATTGGCATTTAGGCGACAACCTTCGTCATTTATCATCTCCATAGAACTTTTCGCAGCTTTTACTTTCCTATCTTTATAGTTTTTACTACCTTTGCACTGTATTTCATCGATGATATGAACAAGAAACAGATACTTCTGATCAACGACATGGCAGGCTATGGCAAGGTGGCCACGGCAGCCATGCTTCCCATCCTTTCTTATATGGGGCTCCCCACCTATAACCTGCCTACCGCTTTGGTAAGCAATACGCTGGACTATGGCAAGTTCAACATTCTTGACACCACCGACTACATCCAAGGCGTTTTTCCAGTTTGGAAGGAGCTGGGCTTTAGCTTCGATGCCATCGCCACGGGCTTCATCGCTTCTGAGCGACAGGCCGAGATCGTCTCGGCATACTGCAAGCAGGAGGCAGCCCACGGCACGACGATATTCGTAGACCCTATCATGGGCGACGAAGGAAAATTGTACAATGGCGTGACGCCGGCCACCATCCGGAGCATGCTGGAGATGATCGCTGTAGCTGACCTGATCTTCCCCAACCACACCGAGGCCTGCTATCTCACGGACAGCGAGTACCATGCCGAAGGCGTCAGCAAGCAGGAGGCACACACGCTGCTTGACAAGCTGCACGCCACAGGCGCCAAATCAGTACTCATCACCTCCATTTCCGTTGAGGGACAGCACTGCGTGGCCGGATACAACGACCAGCGGGGAGAATATTTCCTGCTGCCCTACACCGAGATACCGGTGCACTTCCCCGGCACGGGCGACATCTTCTCGGCTGTGCTGATCGGCAACCTGCTCAACGGTAAATCGCTGCGACTCTCCACCCGCATCGCCATGGACGCTGTATACCGGCTCATCGACCTCAATAAGAACAATGCCGACAAGAACCGCGGCATACCCTTGGAAAACTATCTCAACGTATTGGATGAGTAATCCCCACTGTTGTGAAATACAAGAAGACTTCAAGTATACAATGTTGTAAATAACATGGACTGGTTTACTTCTCTCTTTACTGTTCATTCCTCGATACAGACTGTTGTCATTATCTCCTTGATCATTGCGGCAGGTCTGGCTTTGGGCAAGATACGTGTCATGGGCATCTCGCTGGGCATCGCCTTCGTGTTTTTCGTGGGCATCGTGGCCGGCAATATCGGCATGTCCATCGACAAGGTGACGCTCGACTACGCCGAGACGTTCGGCCTGTCAATGTTTGTCTATTGCCTGGGGCTGCATGTGGGCCCCAACTTTTTCGGATCGCTGCGCCATGAGGGTATGATGCTCAACGTGTGGAGCTTGTCCGTGATCATCTTAGGCACCGCTTTTGCCTTGGTGCTCTCGCCGTTGACGGGTATCAGCATACCGGTGATGACGGGTCTGCTCTGCGGTGCCACGACCAATACACCTGCCCTCGGTGCCGCCACGCAGGCACTGGTTCACGCCGGACTTCCCAGCAGCGACACGGCACTGGCCACGGCTGTCACCTATCCACTCGGTGTGGTCGGTGTGATCATCGCTATGGTTCTTATCCGTAAGTTCTTCGTGAAACCGGCTGATCTCGAAGTCAAGAAACTCAGTGACGACAACCATACCTATATCGCACAGTTCAATGCTATCAACCCGGCCATCATCGGCCGCACGATCCAGCAGATCGCTCAGATGACCCACGTGAAGTTTATCATCTCACGCATCTGGCGCGGCAAGCAGGTGCTCGTACCGGTGGCAACGACAGAACTGTACGTCAACGACAAGCTGCTCGTCGTCACCAACAAAGAGGACGAGCAGGCCATGACGCTGCTCTTCGGAAAGAAAGAGAACGATCAGGACTGGAACAAGGAGGACATCGACTGGAACGCCATCGACGCCAATGTAGAGAGCCGCGTATGCGTCATCACACGTCCCTCGCTCAACGGCAAGCATCTCGGCGCACTGCACATGCGGCAGGCTTATGGTGTCAACGTCAGCCGCGTGATCCGTGGTGACATCAAGCTGCTGGCCAGCGATGACCTGCGGCTGGAATACGGCGATCGTATCACTATCGTGGGCAAACACGAGAACCTCGACAACGCTGAGCATTTCTTCGGCAACTCGGTCAAGACACTGGAGGAGCCAAACATCGGCAGCATCTTCCTCGGCATTGTACTGGGTCTCATTCTCGGCTCCATTCCACTCAGTTTGCCAGGCATGGAGTCACCGATCCGCCTGGGCATTGCTGGTGGTCCGATCATCATGGGCATCATCGTCGGAGCCCTCGGTCCCCGTCTCCACCTCATCTCTTATACGACACGCTCAGCCAGTCTCATGCTCCGCAAGTTGGGACTGAGCATCTATCTGGCCTGCTTGGGACTCGATGCCGGCAAGGACTTCCTATCCACAGTCATCAAGCCTGAGGGTCTCGCCTGGGTGGGCATTGGCTTCCTCATCACGCTCGTGCCTATCCTCATCATCGGCGTCATCGCTCTCAAAGCCCATCGCTACGACTTCGGAACCATTTGTGGCATTCTCTGCGGCAGCATGGCGAACCCGATGGCACTGGGCTACGCCAACGATACGCTCAAAGGCGACACGGCAAGCATCTCCTACGCTTCGGTCTATCCCTTGGGCATGTTCATCCGAGTGGTCATCGCGCAGATGATCATCATGTTCTTTGTTTAGAACTGCACGAGCGGTCCTGACTCCCTTTCAAAACGTGCCGGCTCCCTGTCCGACACGTAGAATAATCATGACAAAACAGCTTCATCCTGAACTTGCAATCCAGAGAAGCCAAAAAAGAGAAATCGACTGCTTCGCCTCAAAATTCCATAGTGAAATGATGAAAAAAGCTTGTTGATAGTGTCAAACTACCGAGATGACACGGTCAAAAAGCCGAGATGACATCATGAAAAAGGTACTTTGAGGAAAAATTCTCTAGAGAATTTTTCCTCAAAGTACCTTTTTGATTTTAATAGATTTTAGAGTTTTATTATAACAGTCTATGTTTCAGTACTTTATAAAAATCTCGAAAATTCGCAAAAATCAGCCCAAGGAACATCTTGTTTCAGAAAATCGCCGTTATGAGCGCGGAAAAATGTCAGTTTAGCGGACAAAAGATCACGTGAGCATCAAAAACGCAACAGAGAGAGACGACTGCGAGTTATAACATCCACTATTAGTTAATATACGTTAGAAAACTGTTATTTTTCTCTGGAAATTTGTTACTTTGGAAAATAAACGCTATCTTTGCACTGTTTTCCAACGGAAAGTAAATATATGAGTAAAAGTTCAACCATGCTGTCGCTCTTATTTTTGCTTCCGATGACCCTCAGCATCTCATGCACGGGCAAGACCTCACAGCCCGGCGGTCAGAAGAGCAGCCACGCCAACGCGCAAGAGCAAACAGCAACAAAGAAAAAGGAGAAAAAGAATATGGAAGTAAAGGAGTTAACAACACAGGAGTTCAAGGAGAAGGTGATGAACTACGACGTACATCCCAAGGAGTGGGTGTTTGAAGGTGACAAACCGGTGATCATCGACTTCTATGCCACCTGGTGCGGTCCCTGCAAGGCTACTGCGCCGATTGTAGCCGACATCGCAAAGACATATGCAGGAAAGATCGATGTATATAAGGTGGACGTGGATCAGCAGCAGGAGCTTGCCACCACATTTGGCATCCGCTCCATTCCTACGATCCTCTTCATCCCGAAGCAGGGTGATCCACAGGTGCAGGTGGGCGCCATGAACCGTGCGCAGTTCGACGAGGCCATCAAGGAAATTCTCCTCCCGGAATAATCCGTTGCGCAACGATGGAAACAGAATGTATCTGTAGACTCCGGAAGATCTACAAGGCCATCACGGCTTTTGAGACGCAGGTGGAGGCATCATTAGGCGTGAATATCAACGCGATGATGCTCCTCTGCCTGCTCTCGGAGAAAGAGAATCTCTCTGCCGGCGAGATTGCCGACGAGATGGGTCTCACCCGATCCAACGCCTCGAAGGTCATCGCCTCGCTGGAGAAGAGTGGCAGCATCCGTCGCCGCATCTGCAAGGAGGACGGCCGCAGCATGCGGTTTCATCTGACCAAGCAAGGTGAGGAGCTTCTTGAGCATGTCCATTGCGACAGCCTGCAACTGCCGGAAGGACTCAGGAAAATCGTAGAATAAAAAAAGCTCACCCTGTCAACAGCTTTGATGGCTGTTGACAGGGTGAGCCTTTTTTATAAAACGAAACTGCTTTTAGCACCCGCCTTTGTGCGTCATGATGTTGAGCACCATGTCGTCGGTGGAGCACATGGCTTCCTTGCCGATGCTGGTGAGGTTGTGGATGCTCTTGTCCACGTCCTCGTCGATGATACCCTCGGCGGCGGTGACATGCTCGCCCTCCATGCTCAGCAAAGCAGAGAGCAAGGCTGAGGACACACCGGAGCAAATCTTGATCGAGCAGCTCGGCTTCGCACCGTCGCAGATCATACCCGTGAGGTTGGCAATCATATTCTTCACGGCATGACAGACACGCGTGTAGTCGCCACCCATCAAATAGACGATGCCACAGCTGGAGCCAATGCTGGCCACCACACAACCGCAGAGCGCACTGAGTTTGCCAAGGCTCTGCTTGATATAGATGGCCGTGAGATGCGAGAGCGTCAGTGCACGGATGAGCTCCTCCTCGGTATTCTCGTTCTCCTCAGCATACACGGCGACAGGGTTGGTCGCGCAGATGCCCTGGTTGCCCGAACCGGAGTTGGACATCACCGGAATCATGGCGCCACCCATACGTGCGTCGCAAGCTAAGGCCGTCTCGGAGATGATATGCGAGAAGATCGTCTTGCCGAAGATGCCATGGCTCAAAGGACGGTCGATGGTCTTACCCAAGCAGTGACCGTAATTGCCCTTCTTGCTTTCCTCGGCTGCACGGATATTATAGTCACGTGTTTGAAGGATGAAACGGATATCGTCGAGCGGTGCTGTGGTGGCAAAGTCCCACACCATGCGCAAGGTCAACTGCACCTCTTTCTCATCGGCACTGCCGCCAAGACAAGCCCACTTGTCCAAGAGCACCTTGCTACAGGCTTCCTCATAGACAAAATTGGTGTGGCCGCCGGCAATGATCGCCGTGGCCTTGTCACCGTCAGCCTCGCAGGTCACCTCGATATAGAGTTTCTCTGTGATGTTCTCTTTGAGTTGGATGTCGATATGATCGCCCGCGATATATTTTTTCCCCTCCTCCAGGATGTCCGGCGTCAGGTCGCGCAGCACCTCCAACTGATATTTGCTCTTGCCGCAGAGCGCGCCGAGCGCAATGGCAATGGGCAGTCCGATCATACCCGTACCGGGAATGCCTACTCCCATTGCGTTTTTCAGCATGTTGGCACTCAGCAGCACAGAGATATGCGACGGGCGCTTGCCCAAGTCCTCCGTGGCTCTTGCGGTACAGAGGGCCACGGCCATTGGCTCTGTACAGCCAATGGCGGGGACAACTTCTTTTTTTATGAGAGAGATAATGGAATGATTGAGTTCACTGTTGTTATTCATAGTATATAAGCATCAATGAGCTGAGAAACACTGTAGCCCCGAAAGGCCACAGCTTATTTTCCTGCTTTGTAGTTGTCAAGACCCTTCTGCAAGAAGTCGAGATAAGCGGGTACATCCTCCTTATAGCTGAATGAGCCACTGAGCGGATTGCCCTCATTGTCGACCGTGACATAGAAAGGCTGGGCATTAGCGCCGAACTTATGACTTTGAAGATAGCTCCACTTGTCACCGACGGTGCGCAGGGTACGGTGCTGTCCGTTGTCGTTGACCTCTATCGGTTTCGGCAGCGGTGTCTTGTCATCGACGTAGAGAGAGATGAGCACATAGTCTTTCTCAAGTTTGTCAGCCACCTGAGGATCAGTCCAAACAGAGGCCTCCATCTTGCGGCAGTTGACGCAACCATAGCCCGTGAAGTCGAGCATCACCGGTTTACCTAAAGCCTTGGCAGCTGCCATACCTTCTTCGTAGTTCTTGTATTGAGCCTCAACGGTCTTCGTGTTAAGGTTGAAGTCCTGAGTGTTCATGGGTGGAGCAAAAGCCGAAACCGCCTTGCAGGGAGCACCCCACAGGCCCGGCAGCATGTAGACGGCGAAGGCGATGGAGCACAAGCCAAGCATCATGGCAGGGACAGGCATGGGGCGGTTGAGCTCGCCACCGATCTCGTCGCTGCGGAACTTCAGCCAGCCAACCAGATAGCAGCCCAAAGCCAGGAAGATGACAATCCAAAGAGAGAGGAACACCTCACGGTCGAGAATGTGCCAACCATAGGCCAGGTCTGCCACACTGAGGAACTTCAGCGAGAAGGCAAGCTCGACGAAGCCGAGTACCACCTTGATTTGATTCATCCACGAACCGCTCTTCGGACTCTTCTTCATCAGTGTGGGGAACATGGCAAAGAGCGAGAACGGGATGGCCAAAGCCAGGGCGAAACCAAACATACCCACGGCAGGACCGACCCAGTTGCCCGATGTCACAGTCTCAACGAGCAGCAGGCCGATGATCGGCGCCGTGCAGGAGAAGCTGACGAGCACAAGGGTGAAGGCCATAAGGAAGATAGAGAGCAGCCCCGTCGTCTTGCTGGCCTTGGAGTCAACGCTGTTGGCCCAGCTGTCCGGCAACTTGATTTCGAACCAGCCAAAGAAGCTCACAGCAAAGACTACCAGCAAGAGGAACAGGAAGATATTGAATACAGCATTGGTAGAAAGCGCGTTGAGCGTGTTGGGACCGAAGATCGCTGTCACGCCAATACCGAGGGCGAGATAGATGACCACAATGGAGATGCCGTAAGTAACAGCATCGCGGACACCTTTCTTCTTATCGTCTTTGGAACGTTTCAAGAAGAAGCTGACCGTCATCGGGATGATCGGCCAGATACAGGGCATCACAAGTGCGAGCAGTCCGCCCACGAGTCCCATGAAGAATATATATAATAAGGAGTGGTTGGCAATGTCGCCCGTACCGCCAAACTGTTGCAGTTGCTTGATCACCGGACGCCAGAGCATGTCTTTGTCGGCGCTGGAGAGTGAGGCACTGGCAGCGGCGGCAGCCTGAGCTGCGGAGTCAGCCTGCAGTTTGGCAAGCGAGTCAGCTTTGAGTTGCTCCAATGCTGCGGCAGCTTCGGGATCGCCTTCCTGAGCCTTGAGCATCAGAGCCTGCTCCTGAGCAGACATAGGAGTGCCGGGCTGAGCACCCGTTGCTGTGGCCGATGCTGCGGCAGCGGTCTTTGCTGCAGCAGCGTCGACGGCAGGACTCTTGCCCGAGTGTTTAAACTCCACATCACTGGGCGGCATACAGTTCTGGTCGTTACAGGCGCCATAAGTCAGATAAGCGTCGATGGAATATGTGGGCTTGGTGAACTTGATCTTCTGCACAAACTGTACGCTATTCTCGAAATAACGCAGTTTCATGTCGAAGAGTTTATCGAATGTAGAAATCTCATGCCCCACGGCCTTCAACTTGCCGACGAGCTGCACGCCGTCGAGTTTGTTGACATTAAAAGTGGCGGAAATAGGTCCGTCAGCACCGAGCCCGGTGGAATAAACATGCCATCCGCTCTCGATTCTTCCGGAGAACACAATCTCAGCCTCAGCCGATCCGTTTGTCTTCAACTGGGAAGAGAACTTTACCGGGTTGAGCATTTGCGCGTTGGCCAGCAGGGTAAAGACCAGCAGCAAGGCCAGTGTCATTGCTTTTTTCATTTGTAGTTTCCTAATACGATGGATATTTTCTTAATGTTCTATCTTTAATACGCTTCCATTGGCAATATGGCTACTGATCATTGGATTTATTGAGGGTTTTTAACGAATCAGTCAACGATTTCCACCGAAACGGTTAATATTCGACTTTATCTTTGCTATTCTGCCACATCTCAAACGCCTTGATCGCCTCTTGCGGCAACAGACGCTCCATGGCCTTATGGCGGTCTTCGGGACGAAGCTCGATCTCGTGATAGATGAAGTCGTCGTCGAAGCCAATGCCCGCAGCGTCCTTGCGCGTGTTGGCATAATAGATCTTGTCGAGATGGGCCCAGTAGATAGCACCCAAGCACATCGGACAAGGCTCGCAGGAACAATAGATTTCACAACCCTGAAGATCAAAGGTCTGAAGCTTGCCGCACGCGATGCGAATGGCGTTGACCTCGGCATGAGCCGTCGGGTCATGGTCTTTGGTCACACTATTGCTGGCTGCTGCGATGATCTCTCCGTCACGCGCGATGACAGCACCAAAGGGTCCGCCACCATGCCGTATGCTGTCTATGCTCAGCGCAATGGCTTCATGCATCAATTCTTCTTTCGTCATTGTAATGTATAATGTATAAATAATAATGAATAAATAAATGTCCGCTCTTTCCCTTTCTGCTTCATGCCCTTACCTCAAACCAATTTTCCCTTCTCGCTTTGGGGGAAGCAAGGGTAAGGCTCATTCCCGGAGGGTTAGGGAGAGGGCTTTGGGCTATTACTTCTTATTGAGCTTCATCAGTCTGTCATATTCCTTTTTGGTGATGCGCATGAACGATCCGTGCTGTGGAGCAGTGACGCCCTCGATGTCGACGGGATTGTGGAAATTGCACAGATGGCTGTCGGCCTTGCAGATGCGATAGTGCTTGGGCTGGTCGCTGTATTGGATGTAGGCCACGCGCCACGTGCTGTCGCCGATAAGCTGGAACGCCGAGGAGCCTTCGCAGTTCTTGCGGCCTTCAAAACTCACATAGTCGTCGTCAACGGGCTCGCTCCAGCCATAGGTGAGATGATCCGACGCTGCTGTGTATATGCCGGGCTTGCCGCCTTCCTTCTTGATGAGCATGTGGTACTTGCCATCGCTGAGCAGGTTGATGTCGCAGTCGATGGTAGCATAGCCCCAGTCGAAGAGCAGACGCGGCGTGGTGATGCGTTGGAAGTCCTTGTCGGCATAGCTGTAATACATGCGGTCGTATTTCTCCTCAGGACGATTGAGCATGGAGTAATAGACCATGTAGCCGCCCTTGTCCCCATTGGACCACACATAGCTGGGATCCCAAAAGATCTGTGGTGCCCACACACGGTTGATGGTGGACCAGTCCTTATACGGTGTGGGAGCCGTAGCGCCGTCGCAGAAGATGCTCATGCCCTTGCGGAAGTCAAAGGTCACGGAAGTCCAATGGACAAGATCCTTGCTCTTGAGCAGGTCGATGCCGTAGTTGTCCCACTTATGGCTCTTGGCCACACACATGTCGGTAGTGACCATGAGATAGCCTTTGCCGTTGTAAGCTCGGGTGATATAGGCGTCGCGCGTGCCACCCTCAATGCGTGCGTGCTCCTTGGGATCGAAGATAGCATTGCCGCCGAGGATGTCGGTATAGTGATAACCGTCGCGGCTCACAGCATAAGCGGTGTACTCTCCGCGATCGCTCATGTGGCAATAGAGATAGCCGTAGTCGCCCTTCTGCAGGTTCTGTGCCGAAAGGGGCAAGGAGAGAGAAGCCAGGCCGAGTGCTAAAAGTAGGTTCTTCATGGGTAATTATTCTATGATTAGTTATATTTTATCTTATGATCTGTATTATCTTTGCAAATTTAGTGAATATTTTTGAAACGCCATCCAATAATGGTGCAAAGATGGAAAAAATTAGCTAATTTAGCCTTGGCGATCAATAAAGCCTGACTTTAGATATTCATAAGACTAACTATATATGACAGACATGGACAATAAACGCTATGGACATTTCGACGACGCGCATCGCGAATATGTCATCACTGATCCACAGACACCGTGGCCGTGGATCAACTATCTGGGCAACGAGGACTTCTTCTCGCTCATCTCCAACACTGCCGGTGGATACTCGTTCTACAAGGACGCAAAGTTCCGCCGCATCACACGCTACCGCTACAACGACGTGCCAATGGACAACAACGGCCGCTATTTCTATATCAAGGACGGTGACACAGTGTGGAATCCGGGATGGAAACCTTGCCGCACACCACTCGACAACTACGAGTGCCGGCATGGCATGAACTACACGCGCATCACGGGCTGCAAGCTCGGTGTGGTGGCCAGCGTGCTCTTCTTTGTGCCGCTCCACACGGCCGCTGAGGTGCAAATGCTGTCATTGGCGAACAACAGCAACGAAGTCAAGCATCTCAAGATCTTCTCCTTTGAGGAGTGGTGCCTGTGGAATGCTGCCACTGACATGGAGAATTTCCAGCGCAACTTCTCTACCGGCGAGGTGGAAATAGAGCAGCAGACGTCGACGATCTACCACAAGACGGAATACCGCGAGCGTCGTAACCACTATGCTTTCTACCACGTCAACACACCCATCCAAGGCCTTGACACCGACCGCGAAAGTTTCGTGGGACTCTACAACGAGTATTCGGCACCGCAAGCAGTCGTTGAGGGAAAGCCGCGCAACAGCGTCGCACACGGATGGAGCCCCGTAGCCAGCCACTATATCGAGGTGGAGCTGAAGCCGGGAGAGAAGCGTGACCTCATCTTCCTGTTGGGTTATGTCGAGAATGAGCAGGACAAGAAATGGGAATGCAAAAAGGTCATCAACAAGGAGAAGGCTCATGCGCTCATGGACCGTTTCGCCACACGCGAACAGGTCGACAAGTCATTTGCTGAGCTGAAAGTCTATTGGGATCAGCTACTCGACATCTTCGTGGTCGACAGCGGCAATGACAAACTCGACCGGATGGTCAACATCTGGAACCAGTATCAGTGCATGGTCACGTTCTGCATGAGCCGTTCTGCATCGTTCTTCGAGAGTGGCATTGGCCGTGGCATGGGCTTCCGCGACTCCAATCAGGACCTCGTGGGCTTCGTACATCAGATTCCTGAGCGTGCCCGTCAGCGCATTATCGACATTGCATCGACGCAGTTCCCCGACGGCGGATGCTATCATCAGTACCAGCCACTCACCAAGCGCGGCAACAACGACATCGGCGGCGGCTTCAACGACGACCCCTGCTGGCTCATCTTCGGTACCGTGGCTTACATCAAGGAAACGGGCGACTTCTCGATTCTCGACGAACCTGTGCCCTTCGACAACGTGCCGGGCTCTGAGGTCTCACTCTTGGAGCATCTCAAGGTGTCGTTCAACCATGTCATCAACAACCTCGGACCTCACCGTCTGCCACTCATCGGACGTGCCGACTGGAACGACTGTCTCAACCTCAACTGCTTCTCATGGAACCCCGACGAGAGCTTCCAGACTACGGAGAACAAGAGCGAGGGCTCTAAGGCTGAAAGTCTGATGATCGCCGGACTCTTCGTTGTAACAGGTCGAGACTACGTCTCTCTCTGCCGCCATCTCGGTCACAACGACGAGGCCGACCGCGCACAGAAAGCTGTGGACGACATGGTAGAGGCTGTGGAGAAGTCGGGATGGGACGGCAAGTGGTACCTGCGTGCCTACGACTACTTCGGTCATAAGATTGGCTCCGACGAAAACGAAGAGGGTAAAATCTTCATTGAGAGCCAGGGATGGTGCACGATGGCTGCTATCGGCAAGGAGAAAGGTTATCCCGAGATGGCCCTTGACTCAGTGAAGGAACGCATGGAGTGTGAGCATGGCATCGTGCTCAATAACCCTGCTTTCACCACTTATCACGTGGAGATGGGCGAGATCTCATCCTATCCCGAAGGCTATAAGGAGAATGCCGGAATCTTCTGTCACAACAATCCATGGGTGATCATCGGTGAGACAGTAGCCGGACGCGGCGATGATGCCTGGCGCCACTACACCAAGATTCTGCCTTCGTATGCGGAAGAGAAATACCAGACGCTGCACAAGGTAGAGCCGTATGTCAATTGTCAGATGGTAGCCGGCAAGGATGCCGCACGCCCCGGTGAGGGTAAGAACAGCTGGCTCACGGGTACTGCGGCATGGATGTGGTATACCGTGAGTGAGTTTATCCTCGGTATCCAACCCGATTATGAGGGTCTCCGCATCGATCCCTGCTTGCCTTCGGCGGCAAAGGAATACACGGTGAAACGCCGCTTCCGTGGCGCCCTCTACCATATTCATGTGGTCAACCTCGACGGACATCAGAAGGGCGTGAAGCGTATTTCACTCGACGGCAAGGCTGTCAGCGGCACCCTCGTCCTATGGTCTGAGGGTGAGCACCAGGTGGAAGTGGTGATGTAAAACCAATAAGCAATAACAATCTTCTAAAGAATCCGTGCATACTTTTAATCGGTATGTACGGATTCTTTTTTATATCAAGAAGAGATCTACACTTGTCGGCTGTATATAAAATATTGTTAAAAGCAACAACGCCTTTGTTGATAACAGAGGGATAGAAGCGTTATAGAAACGTAAAGCAACAAAGAGATGGACAGCCAAGCATACATATCCCAAGCCACTACGCTACGACAAAAAGCCGTAGAGAGTAGCCGCCGCTATGGGGCTCCAGCGGAGGAGGCTGAGGATATCGCGCAAGAGACGATGATCCGGCTTTGGCAAGTCTGTCCCAAGATCGACACAAGACAAAAAGCTGAAGCCTTGGCAGTCTGCATCGCCCACAACTTAACCATCGACTGGCTACGACGCGAAAAGCGATGGGCTCCCCAAGAGGAGATCCCGACTGAGTCATCCGACAGCCACTGTCAAGCCGACGCTCATTTAGAAGAGCAAGAGACCGACGAATGGTTGCGGAAGCAACTGGCAGACTTGCCAAGTACAGAGTACACGGTACTGCACCTACGGCAGGTAGAGGAACTCGACAACCGGGCTATTGCTCAACGTCTGGGTATAGAAGAGCGGTCGGTGGCCACACTACTTTCCAGAGCGCGCCGACGCTTGTTGGAGGAGATAAGAAAAAGGAGGAAACAATCATGAAGACATATACAAAAGCATACATACAGTCGCTGCTCGACAAATATCTCGACGGGCTTACATCGTTGGAAGAGGAACGTCTGCTCGGCGAATATTTCCGCACACAATCCGTTCCGCCGGAGTGGGAGGACTACCACGAGTTGTTTGCTTGGTTTGATAATGGCATGAAAGGGGAGTACCTGCAAGACGACAATGGCATCAACATCGCAGAAACAGCTTCTACCCCAATATCACCCAAACGTTCCAAAATGATACGTCTGACCCTACCTTGGCTCGCTGCCGCCTGTTTGGCAGGAGGACTGATATGGGGAATATGGCCGAAGCAACACAGTAGCCCAAGCCTCACGGTTACGACAGACAATGCCAGAGGGCAACTAACACGTTCTTCTCTGAAGGAACATGCTGCCCTAAGGACTGAATCTAAGGGAAATGAGCGACCTGCCGTCACACCGGTTACTTCTGATCAGAAGTCCACCCCCCATGTGCTTGCAGCTACACATAGTTCGACAAAGATGATCACCATTTCTGAAAAAGAAATATCGATTGGTCACCAAGACAGTCTTCTACTCGCTGAAGCACAACACGACGTCGACCAGTGGCAAATAATAAATGACAGCGCCAAAGCTGATCATTCACTGCTGATGGCCAATTTGCTCGAGACAAAGGCGATGATCGCACAGGCTCACGAGGAAATCGCACAAGCCAAGCGACTGATCGACAGTAAAGATAAATAGCAACATTTTTCACCCTATAACATCATTGAACTATGAGAACAATTCATTGTATCGCAGCTTGTCTATTAGCCATGACACCTCTCTTCGGGCAGGCTCAGGAAAAGATAGAAAAAATGAAGGATGTCATTATGCGCCAGAACGGAGTAGCGACAACCAATGAGACTGAGAAAGATCCTCAGACACTGGACCTGTGCTCATTGCGGGAAACCTATCGGTTTACCGTGAAGAAAAACTCCGACCTTATACAAATTACCACCAATGCCTTCGACCAAGATGCAGCCAAAGCCTATAGCGTGTTCAAGGGCGATGGAGAATCGTTGGCCTCGGCATACAATGTGGGCGGCGTGTACATAGGGAAAGGTTATGACCACTTTGTGCTGGAATGCTTTGCTGACAAGGACAACCCCAACCGACGCTATGCCTATGCGTTGGAATGGAACGAGGCTAAGAGTGGCAAAATAACGGGAAAACTGACAAAGGTGTATGGAAAAAGACCTGACAGCATAACCGCAACGAGCGTCACTAAATCATTGCCATCGATACCAGATTTTCACTCAATCAAAAAGGTGGCAAAGAGGCTGCACGTGGTGACAGACGGCACACCCTCCAATGAGCAAATCGACTCTATCATCAACTCGGTGATACGACGACTCAACGAAAGAGGCTACAAAGATATAGCATCTATGCTTCAACAGGAGTGGCAGACCGCTGAACAATCCGAAAAGAACGATGCAAGAGCCGTTCAGACGATCGTCTATGACAAAGAGAAAAACTTCATGAAAAGATATCGCAACGGTCAAATACTCATTGTTGACGGAGAAGGGAACATCGTCTTTACAGGCTTGAAGGGCAAACTCGTCATGGACAATGAGGGAAACATCGTCGCAACAAACTATTCAGGAAAGACAGTCGTCATAAGTAATGACTGATCCTCGTCTCATGAGTTATCCTCACAACGGATCAATCTCTCTCTTTAATTAAGAATACAAATATTATGTAAAAGGGGCGGCTCCGTGAGGGAGCTGCCCCTTTATGGTTTACTATGGATAATCGTCTTATTGCATGACGCCTATCCAGCGCAGGATGTCGTTGAGATTGGCCACCACCATAAGGATAACCAGAATGGTGATGCCTGTGTACTCGGCGTAGATCATAAACTTATCCGAGGGCTTGCGGCGGGCAATGATCTCGTAGAGCAGGAAGAGCACGTGACCACCGTCGAGGGCGGGAATGGGCAGGATGTTCATGAAGGCAAGGATGATGCTCAGGAAGGCAGTCATCTTCCAGAACATGAACCAATCCCACTGATTGGGGAAGAGACTGCCGATGGAACCAAAGCCCCCCAAGCTCTTCGCGCCGTCAGCGGTGAAGACATACTGCATGTCACTGACATAACCAGCCAATACATCCCAGCCATATTTACATCCGGCGGGGAAGCTTTCCAGGAAGCTGTAGCTCTTATGCGTCATCTCCTTTTCATAGAGCTGATAGATGCTCGGTACGGCGAAGCCTACCTTCAAGTCAGCAGTGAGCGTTGTGGCGAGCGTGTCCTGCTTACCCGTTGCAGCACGGCTCACCACAAGCGTCACCTTGCGAAGGCGCAGGCTGTCGTCAGCACTTTTTGCTGCAGCGAGCTGATCGCTGACGCGGCTGATCTCATCGGTAAACTCATTGTAGGAGTCGACAGCCTTACCATTCAGTGCTAAGATCTTGTCGCCTTTCTTCAGACCGATCTTCCAGGCCGGTGTCTCTATAGAGTCCTTGCTGTCCTCCGCTACCGGTAGATGCCGCAGCACAGTGTCGACAACAGCGGGAGTGAACGGAGCCACGAAGCGGGGCGTTGACTTCAACATGCCCAACAGATTGATATGGCCGGGCAAGGTGATGCGCATTTTTTTGCCGTCACGGATGATGTCGGCATAGTGGGCTTCGGAAAGATCGCGGTAGACATCGACGTTGAAGTCCTTGAACGGACGCTTGTCGGTGCCCACCAGGATATCGTGGTCACGGAAGCCAAGCTGCTTGGCCTCGGTATTGAATTTCATGCCCTGGCTCATGTCTGCCACACGCACGTAGCTCTCGCCCCAGTGAAACATGATCATAGAGTAGATAAACAGTGCCAACACAAAGTTGACCGTCACACCAGCCACCATAATGATGAGCCGTTGCCATGCCGGCTTGGTGCGGAACTCCCACGGCTGCGGATCACGCTTCATCTGCTCGGTGTCCATGCTCTCGTCGATCATACCAGCAATCTTACAATAACCGCCGAGCGGCAACCAGCCCATGCCGTATTCGGTTTCGCTGTTCTTCGGTTTGAAACTAAAGAGCTTGCCGCTCCACTTGCCGATGGAGACGTCGAAGAAAATAAAGAACTTCTCCACCCGGACTCCAAAGAGCTTGGATGCCAGCGCATGTCCGCCCTCGTGAAGCAATACAAGCAACGAGATGGACAGAATGAACTGGAGAAGCTTAATCAGAAAGATTTCCATTTATAACTAATAAATTACTAATTGCGAATTACTTGCTGCTGCTTTGCGCCAGCGAATAGCCTGCCGCGCTTTGCCTGCTGAGGCTCGCTTACATGCTTGCCTCTGCTTGTGAGCGCCGAGCCATCCGTTCGGTTTGCCGCTGTTGTACAGCGGCCGGTTACGCAGCGGCCGTTTACGTAGCCGCCGGTTGTGCCGCCGCCGGTTACGCCGCGGCCTGTTGTACGGCGTCTCGGCCCATTCTACAGTGAGGCCTCCACGTTTTGCCTTGCGATCTCCCTTGCCTCCTTATCAGTTTGCAGATAAATGTCGAGGTCTGGGTTCTTGTCAAACGTAGCCTGCTCCATGGTCTTGCGGATGACGTCGGCCATACCAAGGAATGAGCAACGGCCTTGACGGAAAGCGGCGTTAGCCACCTCATTGGCTGCGTTGAGGATGCACGGCATATTACCGCCCTGGCGGATTGCCTCATACGCAAGCGCCAGACATTCAAACTTCTTAGTGTCGGGCTCAAAGAACTCCAGCTTCTGTGCCTTGAACAGATCGAGACGCTCACCATTGAGAGGCAGACGCTCGGGGAAGGAAAAAGCATACTGAATGGGCAGCCTCATGTCAGGAACACCAAGTTGAGCCTTCACGGCGCCATCCATGAACTGCACACCACTGTGCACGATGCTCTGCGGATGAATCAGCACTTGAATGCGGTCGGCAGGCACGCCGAAGAGCCACTTAGCCTCCATCACCTCAAAGCCCTTGTTCATCAGTGACGCTGAGTCGATAGTGATCTTCGCTCCCATGTCCCATGTGGGATGCTTGAGGGCGTCGGCTGCGGTGACATGCTCCAACTGCTCATGAGTGTAGAGACGGAAGGGACCACCGCTGCAGGTGAGCAAGATCTTGTCTACCTCGTTCCGATCCTCTCCAACCAAACACTGGAAGATGGCGCTATGCTCTGAGTCGACCGGCAAGAGGCTAACATGGTATTGAGCCACCAAGTTGAGGATGAGCTCACCGGCAACGACGAGCGTTTCCTTGTTGGCCAGACAGATCTTCTTTCCGGCCTTGATGGCGTTGATAGTAGGCACCAGCCCCGCGAAGCCAACCATAGAAGCCAATACCGTGTCGATAGGACCGGCCTCTACGATTTCCTCCAAGGCTTTCTTGCCCGCATAGACTTTGATGTCGGGACGGTCAGAAAGCGCGGCCTGCAATTCCTCGTAGTGATGCTCATTGGCGATGACCACTGCGGCAGGATTAAACTGGCGGGCCTGTGCTGCCAGCTTCTCTACACTGTTGTTCGCCGTGAGGCAGTAGACCTCATAGCGGTCGGGGTGCTGGGCGATGACATCAAGGGCCTGCGTGCCGATGCTACCCGTAGAACCGAGTATGCAGATCGACTGCTTGCGAGGTTGCTGATCATCGTGAAGAGTTGCGTATTTTGTCATTTCTATCTTTAAGTGCTATATATATAATATGGTGTAGCCGTTGCAGCCTCAGCGACAACGACTACAATTCAAGCAGTCCGTCAGGTATGTCCAAGACGATCTGACGGCCTGCAATATCCACGTCAACGACCAGTTCTTCCGAAGCAGGAATAAGCACTTCGCTGCCGTCTTCCCGTTCCACCTCCAACAGCGTGTTGACCGTAGAGACATCGATGCCTGCAACGCGACCAACGACACGGTCGTCATGCTGATGATCAAGAACTTCAAAACCTTGGAGCTGTTGCCACGACACTTCCTTCGACTCACCATTGTCGGCAAGGCTGTGAGGGAAATACACGTCATAGCCCGTCAGCTCACGCGCCTGCTGCTCGCTGTCGATGTCTTCCAGTTTCATCAGCACCACGTCATCAGACCGGAAGCGATACTCCTCGATAAAGAACGGAACAAGGATGCCGTCGACGTCGAGCACGAGATAATCAGCGTCGACACGGTCAAAAACATCATCGTCGCACTGCATGCTCAGTTCTCCCTTCATGCCATGGGGTTTGCCCATGCGCCCGATCTTGAAAACATCCTCACGTCGTATCATGGTTTTGCTGTCATTGCGTTAATCGTCTACCCGTTCGATATGCGCACCCAACTCATTGAGTCGAGTGTCGATATTCTCGTATCCGCGGTCGATCTGCTGGATGTTGTCGATGCGGCTGGTGCCATTGGCACTCATCGCTGCAATGAGCAAAGCAATACCCGCACGGATATCCGGACTTGTCATGCGGCCGGCACGCAGACGGATGCGATGGTCCTGACCGATGACCACGGCACGATGCGGATCACAGAGAATGATCTGAGCACCCATGTCGATGAGCTTGTCGACAAAGAACAGGCGGCTCTCAAACATCTTCTGATGGATGAGCACAGAACCGCGCGCCTGCGTGGCCACGACGAGAAGCACAGACAGCAAGTCGGGAGTGAGTCCCGGCCATGGAGCGTCTGCCAATGTCATGATCGTACCGTCGATAAACGACTGCACCTCGTAGTGACTATGGTGTGGAATGACAAGGTCATCGCCCTCCTCTTTCACCTTCACGCCCAAACGACGGAAGGCATCAGGGATGATGCCGAGGTTGCGCAGTGACACGTCCTTGATGCGGATGTCATTGCCTACCATTGCCGCCATGCCGATGAATGAGCCTACTTCGATCATATCGGGCAACACACGGTGCTCAGCACCATGCAGTCCTGTTACTCCGACAATCGTGATCAGGTTGCTGCCGATGCCACTGATGTTTGCCCCCATAGCATTGAGCAGATGACAGAGTTGCTGGATATAAGGTTCACAGGCGGCGTTGTAGATCGTCGTCGTGCCTTTGGCCAGCACGGCAGCCATGATGATGTTGGCCGTGCCGGTCACACTGGCTTCGTCGAGAAGCATGTAGGATCCCTTGAGATGCTGGGCCCGTATCTGAAAAACGCTGCAATCCTCACTGTGCTCAAGCTTGGCGCCGAGTTTCTTAAAGCCAAGAAAGTGGGTGTCAAGACGGCGGCGGCCTATCTTGTCACCACCAGGCTTGGCCACAGTAGCCTTACCAAAGCGACCAAGCAAAGGACCAAACATCAGCATAGAGCCGCGCAGGGCCGAGCACTTCTTCACAAACTCCAGGCTGTCGAGATAATCGAGATTGAGTTCATCAGCCTGGAACGTATAGTCGCCGGGCGCATTGTCTGTCACCTTCACCCCGATGTCCTTGAGCAGTCTGATCAGATTGTTGACATCGAGAATGTTGGGCACATTACTGATCCTCACCGCGTCGCTCGTGAGCAACGTGGCGCAGATCACCTCCAAAGCCTCGTTCTTGGCACCCTGTGGCGTGATGGTTCCACTCAGGGCATGGCCGCCTTCGATAATGAATGATGCCATAAGCTGTCGTTATTACTTTCTTTTGCGTTTTTTGGAAGGAGCAGGTTGCTGGCGCTCACGCGTATTGATCTTCTCAAACTTGAATGTATCCAAGTCGAGCTGAATCTTTCCGTCGGTATACCGCGCCAAGTCGTCAGCGACTTTCTCATTGTCGCTGTAGCCGTGGCTCCACTGCACGAGGTCGCGCTTCATCTGGTTGGCTGTCAGTGCCGCGAGATGGTCACGCTCTGATCCCGGCTCCATCGTCTTCAGCTGGTCAAAGAGTTCAAAGACCATCGAGCCATAGTGTCGCACGGAAATATGCGACATCGGATAAGGTACCGGCTGGGGCTTGTCAAGGATCACCTTGGCCTCATTGACATCATATGGCCAGTCGATATCTAACTTGAAATCAGTCATCAATGCCAGATGATCCCAAAGCTTCTGCTTATAGTCAGCACTCTCGCGTACCTGCGGGAACATCCGCTCCATCGTAGCGACGATCGCATATGCACAGCGCAACCGCTCGGCCTTGGTCTTCAGTCCGACGGCATAGTCTGCCATGTTCTGCACTTCACGGCCATATTCCGGCAGGACGAGTTTCTCGCGCTGGGTGTTATAGTCTAATCCTTTAATATTCATGTGTGGTAACGTGTGGCTTTCGCCATTTATGTTGTGTGGAGTAGTAAGAGATCTGCTTACAGGAGTTTACGTGGCAACTTAGCCACAAAGTTCTTCAGATAGAACGGTACGAAGTAGGCAACATCCTCAAACTGTTCCTGAGCCATGCGCTTTTCTGCCAGTGGCAGCATGTTCTTAGCGATAGGCTCTATGCCCTCGATGAAGTGTGCATTGGGATGATTGATAACATCCTTGCATTTCAGCGCACCGTTACCGAAGAAATAGACGGGATGCTCATCGAGATACGCTTTATAAGCATCGCCGTCCACCACGTCAGCATGGATAGGACGCACCTCATGGAGCGAGCGGTCAAAGAGCTGGGAATAGACTTCCATGCGGCGGGCATCGAGCATCGGACACAGCAGGGCGTCCTCTTCTCTCACCATCTCCTGCAATAGCACCGGCACGCAGAGCAACTCCAGCGTGGGAACGCCGATGAGCTTCAGTCCACGTCCATAGCAGATGCCCTTGGCCATCGACACGCCTATGCGCAGACCGGTGTAAGAACCCGGACCGCAGCTCACGGCAACGGCATCCAAGGGGATGGCATGGTTATCGGTGAAAGAAAGAGCCTCATCGACAAACGATCCTAAGCGCTCGGCATGATTGGGGCCGCTATGGTCTTCCTTCTCAAAAAAACAGCTTCCGTCTTGCGTGACGGCCACGGAGCACACATTCGTGCTCGTCTCTATATTCAATATGCAAGACATAATCTAAAACTTAATATATTCTCACTTGCTTATTTATCAAGTATGCCTATTCTGTGCAAAGATAACTAATTTGTAGCACTTAAAGAGTATTCAACACGCTTTTTTAAGAAAATAAAGGAAATAGTCGGTCTGCAAGCACTTATCTCCCCGATTTTTTGTATATTTGCACGAACTAAATTATTTCAAGTCGTTATGATACAGTCAATGACAGGCTATGGCCGCGCTACAGTGACCTTTCAAGCCAAGAAGATACACATTGAGGTGAAGTCGCTCAACAGCAAGGCCCTTGACCTTTCCACGCGCATCGCTCCCGTCTACCGTGAAAAGGAGATGGAGCTCAGACAGATGATTGCCAAAGCACTCATCCGTGGCAAGGTGGACTTCTCTGTTTGGATTGAGAAAGACGACACACAGGCCAGTATGCCCATCAACACCGCGATCGTGGAATCATATTACAAACAGATCAAAGCGGTCTCAGCCAAGACGGGTATCCCCGAGCCGCAGAACTGGTACGACGTGTTGCTGCGCCTGCCCGACACCCTCGGCAAACCGGAAGAAGATGAACTCAGCGAAGAGGAGTGGGCAGCCGTCCGCGCTGGTATTGAGGCTGCGCTTGCAGACCTGCAGGCTTTCCGCCGTCAGGAAGGTGCCGCACTGGAAAAGAAGTTCCACGAGAAGATCGATAACATCGAGGCACTACTGAAGTCTGTTGAGCCCTATGAGAAGAGCCGCGTGCCAAAGATCAAAGAGGCGATCGTCAAAGGCTTGGAGCAGATCCCTGAGGTGGACTACGACAAGAGCCGGTTGGAGCAGGAGCTCATCTACTATATCGAGAAGCTGGACATCAGTGAGGAGAAGCAGCGACTGACCAATCACCTGAAATACTTCCGCGAGACGCTCGACGAGGACACTCCCAACGGCAAGAAGCTGGGCTTCATCGCCCAAGAGATGGGACGCGAAATCAACACTACGGGCTCCAAGAGCAATCAGGCTGAGATGCAGAACATCGTGGTGAAGATGAAAGACGAGCTCGAGCAGATCAAGGAACAAGTGCTCAACGCATTGTAAAGAGCAGCCACACTCCCAGCCCCCTCGAGCCACACCCCCAGCCCCTCCCCCAAAGGGAGGGGAGTGATATGCTCCAAGAGTCGAGCAGAGGTAGCAGTTTTGCAGAGCAGCTGCTTGACGCTTGGTTCTGTTTGACGCTGCTCAGCAGCGTTCTTCTGACTTGTCCTTTTTATCATTGCATCAATTCATCCTTCATCATCATTCAACATTCATCATTGTACAATGGGTAAACTCATCATATTCTCCGCACCATCAGGCAGTGGCAAAAGCACCATCGTGAGCTGGCTGATGAAAGAACATCCGGAACTGAAGCTGGCCTTCTCCATCAGCTGCACGAGCCGTGCACCGCGTGGCACCGAGCGCAATGGTGTGGAATATTTCTTCCTCACCGCCGACGAATTCAAGAAGAAGATACAGGCCGGCGAGTTTCTTGAGTACGAAGAAGTCTACAAGGACCGCTTTTATGGCACGCTGAAGTCGCAGGTAGAAACGCAGACGGAAAGAGGTGAAAACGTCGTCTTCGACGTCGACGTGAAAGGCGGCTGCAACATCAAACGGCAGTACGGCGACCGCGCCCTGAGCCTGTTCATTCAGCCGCCATCGATCGGCGAACTGCGCAACCGACTCGTCCATCGTGCTACCGACGCGCCGGAAGTCATCGAGCAGCGACTGGCCAAAGCCTCTTACGAACTGTCCTTTGCGCCTCAGTTCGACCACGTAGTTGTCAACGACGACCTGAAGAAAGCCGAAGAGGAGACCTATCGTCTCGTCAAGGAATTCCTTGAGAAATAAGCACTTTTCGTTATGGCTCGTATCGGCATCTTCGGCGGCAGCTTCAATCCTATCCATGTGGGACACATCGCCTTGGCGCGTCAGCTCCTCCGGTTGGCGCGTCTTGACGAGATTCTCTTTGTCGTCTCTCCGCTGAATCCTTTCAAGAAGCAGGACACCGACCTGATGGCCGACGATTATCGTCTGACTCTCGTGGAGACGGCATTACAGGAAGAGCCGAAGATGAGAGCCAGCGATGTGGAGTTCCATCTGTCCAAGCCGTCTTATATGTGGCGGACACTTGAGCATCTGAGCCTGTCACTTTCTGATGACGAGCTTGTGCTGATCATCGGTGCTGACAACTGGTTAGTCTTTAATCGCTGGGCACACTATGAAGAGATCCTCAGCCGCTACGAGCTCGCTGTCTATCCACGCCCCGGATATCCCATCGACACCACTTCACTACCAACCAACGTACACGTCTACTCCACCGTGCTCTTTCCCGAAAACAGCACGGAGATAAGGCGGCGGCTCGCTGCCGGCGAGTCGATCCACGGATTGGTTCCGCAGAAGATAGAAACGGAACTGATCAAGAATAAACATTAGCTATTACTCAGCAAATATCGGATGTCAGATAGTTATCAGAAACGTTCCGACTTATAGGTCAAACGTTCGTCAGCCAATTGGCAAACAGTTGTCAACCAATTGGCTGACGTTTGTTTGACCAATCGTCTGACAATTGTTTGACCATGCTGCCTGACGCTTTTTGATCATAAGAAAGACTTGTTTTGGACAGCAAAAAAGGCTGATGTGAGCTATCGCTTGCCATTTTTTGAGTCGCAGAAACAGATCTTTCAGAGTCACAGAAACAGAGATTTCTATTTCAACGCATGCAAGACTTGTGTGGCGGCCTCTGTGGAGAAGCGCTCATCATAGCCTGCGTTGAGGTGCAGCGTGCCCAGCTGTTTGTCATTGGTGTTGATGAGGATCTGATATTGTCCAACGGTATAGGGCGTGGCAGAATTCTTGGACGAGATGCCCGTAATGCTGTCGAAGGGGATGCGCTTGCCTGCGGCGATGAGGAAACGGCCGGAGGAATAGATGAGGATCACGCCAAACGGCTCATTGGCACGGCTGGCGTCGATGACCACCACATCGTCGGGCTGACCATATTGCGCAATGAGGGTGTCCAGGGTCTCTTTGTCGCTTGGGTCGCCATCGATCAGCCATTGTGCCTTTTTATTGCGCTTATAGAGAAGTAGCACAATGCCATAGATGAGCAGCAACAACAAGGCGGCTAACCACCATCCGCACACGATCAGAATCAAAGTGAGGAGCGCATAGGACAGAAAACCGATGATGATATTTGTTCTTTTCATCGTCATTGTCCTCCCAGTCGCTCGAAATACGTGATGATTTCGTCCCAAGTCTTGAACTCATCGCTGCCGAGTTGGATGCCGGTGCCTATGAAGTTGTCGTCAGGCAGCATGTCGATGAAGTAATTGCCGTAGAACAATGCTTTTTGGTTGGCATAGATGACGTGGTCATGGGCTGGCGTGGAGAGATATTGCTCCACCCATGCGGCCGCGTCGGCCAGGTGCTGATGGTCGTTGGTGGGAGCCGTGGCGACGATGTAGACCTGGTAGTTTTCGATCAGCATCCGGTAGGCTTTGACCAGACTCGCTTTGGGTTTGCCGTGGCAATCTACCAAAGCCGAGAAGCCGATGTAGACGATGGGGCGCTCACGCCCTTCCTGCTTGTCGTCGATCCAGCGGATGACAGGTACTACACCGTTGAGGAAGCTCTTGTCGTCCATGCGGTGCTCGCCATGGAAGTGGGCAGCCTGGGGATAGTGGCTACGGTAGAGGTCAAAGGTGTGGACCACCGGATCCTCGTCGCCGAAGAGGCCCCATACGCGGCTCAGCTCCTCTTTCTTTTGCTCCTTATCCATGGCTTCCAACTGTACAAAACACTGGTCGGTCAACTCCTTATACTCTTTCTCAAGGGCTTTGGTGACCATAAATTCTGTCTCGCCGTCCTGCCGTGGATTCTGCCAGGTCTGCTTTCCGGTCATGCCATGTTCCTTCATGGTCTGTGCCATCCGGAAAGCAGGATTGACAAGAATGCGGTCGAAGCCATAGAGCAGTTCGGTGTACATGCCACCCATCGACGTGCCGATGATCAGGTCGGGCTTCTCTTCTTCTGCTTTTTGGTGCAGGAATGCCAGACCGTCGGCGGGGTGGAGTGGGATGTCGTAGGCAACTACCGTGGCATTGGGGAAAGTTTGGCGTATCAGCTTCACCGTACCGGACGAGGCGGCGGAGCCGAAGCCGTGGTTATACATGATCTTCTTTCCCTTCATCAGCTCAGGGAACTGCTTGACATATTCGTTTTCCATGTGCGTGCTTTATTTCTTATCCTGATATTTCTCTTCATCGTTCTCGCGGATCTCCACGCGCCGGATCTTACCGGAAATCGTCTTCGGCAGTTCATCGACAAACTCGATGACACGCGGATACTTGTAGGGTGCTGTCTCATGCTTGACGTGGTCTTGCAGCTCCTTGACAAGATCCGGTCCGGCTTTGGCTTTGTATTCCTTGCTCAGAACGATCGTAGCTTTCACCACCATGCCACGGATGGGATCTTGGACACCCGTCACGGCACACTCTACAACAGCCGGGTGGGTCATCAGTGCATTCTCCACTTCGAAGGGTCCGATGCGGTAGCCGCTGCTCTTGATAACGTCGTCGGTGCGGCCGACAAACCAGTAGTAACCCTCCTCGTCGCGCCATGCCATATCGCCGGTGTGGTAGATGCCGTCGTGCCAGGCTTCCTTGGTCTTCTCGGGATCACGGTAATAACCCTTGAAAAGACCGATGGGCTTTACGTCGCCGATGTGGATGCAGATCTCTCCTTTCTCGCCATCCTCGCAGTCAGTACCGTCGGGACGGAGCAGGCAGACGTCGTACTGTGGATTTGGCTTGCCCATGCTGCCGGGGGTCGGCTTGATCCATGGGAAGGTGCCAAGCGTCATTGTGGTCTCAGTCTGACCGAAGCCCTCATAGATATGTATGCCTGTGCGCTGGTAGAAAGTCTCTTCCACGGAGGGGTTCATCGCCTCGCCGGCCGTGGTACAGTACTCCAGACTGCTGAGGTCGTACTTGGAGAAGTCCTCAAGAATCATGAAGCGATAGATGGTAGGAGGCGCGCAGAATGATGTGACGCGGTATTTCTCGATCTGCCGCATAATTTTTTCAGCTGTGAACTTCTCGTGGTCGAAGACAAAGACGGTGGCTCCGGCAAACCATTGTCCGTAGAGCTTGCCCCACACAGCCTTGCCCCATCCGGTATCTGCCACGGTGAGATGAACGCTGTTCTCGTTGAGGTTGTGCCAGAAACAGCCTGTCGTGAGGTGCCCCATGGCATAGAGGAAGTCGTGGGCTACCATCTTCGGCTCGCCACTCGTCCCGCTGGTGAAGTACATCAGCATGGTGTCCTCGTTGGTGTTGACAAATTCGGGACGACGGAAATGAGGTGCCTCTACCCACTCCTTGCGCCAGTCGCGGAAGCCTTCGGGTACGGTTTTGTCCTGCTGGGCCAAGGAGTTCACGGCCACGAGTTGCTTGACGGTAGGACTCTCTGGCATGGCTTCGCTGACCTGAGTGGTGACGTACTCATCGTTGCAGCAAATGATGGCCTTCACGCTGGCCCGGTTGTTGCGGTAGATGATGTCGCCCTTGGTGAGCATATGGGTGGCCGGAATGGCAATGGCCCCCAGCTTGCACAGTGCCATCATACTCAGCCACCACTGGTAGTGGCGCTTGAGGATGAGCATGACCTTATCGCCGTGGACGATGCCCAACTGCTGGAAGTAGGCGGCTGTCTGGTCGGTCTGCTCCTTGAACTGGCGGAAAGTGGTACGCACCTCTTCGCCACGTTCACTGGTCCACAGCAGGCAGACCTTATCGGGTTTCAGACGTGCCCATTCGTCCATGACATCGTAGGCAAAGTTGAAATTCTCGGGAATAATAAAATGAAGGTGATCCTTGAAATCTTGTTCCGACGTGAAACGCGTCTGAGTAAGGAATCGTTCTATCATGATGGTGAATGAATTTTTACCTATAAACGTTGGAAGTCTCTCGCGGGAGACCGATTAGATGATGATACTGATAAACGTGGCAGGTTCGCCTCCGAGCGCGCGCATGCAGTGAGGATGACGGCTGTCGAAATAGATGCTGTCACCGGCGTTGAGCACGAGGACTTTGGAGCCAAGGGTAATCTCGAGCGTTCCGTCAATCATGAAGTCGAACTCCTGACCGTCGTGTGTGTTCTTGCTGTGGTTGCGTCCGTCGGGCAATGGATCCACGGTGACGAAGAAGGGATTGATCTTCCGGCCACGGAATCCGGCGGCAAGCGACTGATAGCGATAGTCGTTGCCACGGTCGATCTCCTGTCCCTGGCCAGCTCGTGTGATGAAATAGCTGCTCATGCGTGGCTCTTCACCAAAGAGCAGTACATCGAGATCAATGCCGTAGCGTTTGGAAATCTTACTGAGCCGGTAGACGGACGGATCAGCCTCGCCGGACTCAATCTTTTGATAGTGTTCCAGCGAAATGCCACAGAGGTCGGCCACTTCTTGTGCCGGAATATTCAGAACTTCGCGCAGGCCTTTGAGCCGATCGCCGATTTGCTTGATTGATTCTTCCATGATAACTCTCGTTTTGTTTAGCCCAAAAGTACAAAAAACTTAGCAAAACGCAATCATATCTTACAGATTTCTTTTTCAGATTGTAAATAAAGCATAAATCGTTGCGCACAACTATATGTGTTGTGCAATGCTGTCTGCACACTGAGAAAATAAGTGTGCAGAAACATTCCGTTTATATTGTCCTTCTCATAAACTGTAAATTTCCAGTCAATAAAGTGTGGCTATTGACGATTGTGAAGTACAACCATAAAAAAAGCCCGAAGTACTTCACGTACTTCGGACTTCATAAATGATAATGTATGTATATTAAATTGCTATGGGCAATTTTACGTGGGCTTAGTCAGCAGAGAGGCTGAAGCGCTTGTAGGCGAGGACCTTCAGATCCTTGTCCTGCTTAGCGAGCCACTGTGCTACGCTTGCCTTGTCACCGTCGCCGAACTGGAACTCCTGATCGACGAGGCAGTTCTCTTTGAAGAACTTGTTGAGGCGGCCCTTAGCGATGTTCTGGATCATCTGCTCCTTGAGGTTAGCAGCAGCCTCTGCAGCAACCTTTGTGCGGATGTCCTTAGCTTTGTCAGCATCCTCCTGAGTCAGCCAGCCCTTGGCAACGTTGCTCTCGATGTGATCATCAGAATCAACGAGGTTGGGGTTGATGCCGGCCTTCTTCAGAGCGACATTGACCTGACGCTCGACCTGCTCTTCCTTGGTCTTCTCGACAGCCACGCGAAGCTCCTCATCGATAGTAGCCTGAGGTACAGATGTCTCGTCGAGAGCAACAGGCTTCATGGCAGCCACCTGCATGGCTACCTTGTGACCTGCATCCTCGTTGGCAGCAGAGAGCTGAACCATTGTGCCCAGTGTGTGGCGGCCCATGTGGTCGTAGGTGTAGACGTTCTCGCCCTCGAGCACGTTGTAGCCGTCAAGCTCCATCTTCTCACCAACAACGCCAGAGCGACGTGTCACAGCCTCGGCGACTTTCAGACCATCAGCCAATGTCAGCTCTTTCACCTCGTCGAGGGTCTTAGCCTTTGCAGCGATGGCAGCGTCGAGAATGTCCTGTGTGAGCTGGACATAGTCAGCACCGTTGGCCACGAAGTCGGTCTCGCACTTCAGTGCGATCATGGCAGCGAAGCCATTGACATTCTTCACCAGTACGCAGCCGTTGGATGTGGTACGGTCGGAACGCTTTGCAGCGATAGCCAGACCACGCTCGCGAACGAGTTCCACGGCCTTGTTAATATCACCATCAGCCTCGGCCAGAGCCTTCTTGCAGTCTTTCATGCCTGCACCGGTCATAGCGCGGAGCTTCTTGATGTCTTCAATTGTAACAGCCATAATGGATATAAATCTATTGGTTTATGATAATGATTTGCTTAATTACTCAGCAGCAGGTGCCTGCTCCTCAGCAGTAGCCTCGGCAGCGGGAGCCTCTGTTGCAGCATCCTCGCGGCGTGCGGGACGACGGCTGTGGCGCTTGCCCTCAGCAGCCTCTTCGGCCTGCTCGGCAGAAGCCTTCTCGTCAGCCTTCTCGACCTTGCGCTCCTCAAGACCCTCAGCGATAGCACCGCAGACAGCATCGAGCACTACCTCGATAGAGTCCTTAGCATCGTCGTTGGCAGGGATCACGTAGTCGATGTTGCGAGGATCGGAGTTGGTGTCAACCATTGCGAACACGGGGATGCCCAGACGGTTAGCCTCCTTGACAGCAATGTGCTCCTTCATCACGTCGATGACGAAGAGGGCAGACGGCAGACGGGTCAGGTCGGCGATAGAACCGAGGTTCTTCTCCAGCTTGGCGCGCTGACGATTGATCTGCAGAATCTCACGCTTAGAGAGGTTAGAGAAAGTACCGTCGTTCATCATCTTGTCGATGTTCGTCATTTTCTTCACGGCCTTGCGGATAGTCGGGAAGTTGGTGAGCATACCGCCCGGCCAACGCTCGATGACGTAAGGCATGTTGACAGAGGCAGCCTTTTCAGCTACGATATCCTTAGCTTGTTTTTTAGTAGCGACGAACAGAACCTTCTTGCCGCTCTTGGCGATAGCCTTGAGAGCGTCAGCAGCCTCGTCGATCTTGGCTACAGTCTTGTTGAGGTCGATGATGTGAATGCCATTGCGCTCCATGAAAATATAAGGAGCCATAGCAGGATTCCACTTGCGTTTAAGGTGGCCGAAATGGCAGCCAGCCTGAAGTAACTGGTCAAATGATGTTCTTGACATAGTGTCTTTGTCTTTTTTAATTGTTTACTTTCTTTTTAATTCTTGATGTTGTTCAGAATCAACGGTGCAGTAATCCAAGTCCGGAGTCTGCACCGTTTAGATGCTAAACTATTCGCTAACAGCCAGCAGCAGATTAACGCTTGCTGAACTGGAAGTGACGGCGAGCCTTTGGCTGACCTGGTTTCTTACGCTCAACGGAACGGCTGTCACGTGTGAGGAAGCCGGCGTCCTTGAGAGCCTTCTTGTCTTCAGCGTTGATTTTCACCAGTGCACGAGCGATGGCGAGGCGGAGAGCCTGGCTCTGGCCTGTGAAGCCACCACCGTCGAGGTTGGCTTTGATGTCGTATTTCTCAGCGGCTTCGAGAAGCTGCAGCGGCTGCTTAACCACGTACTGCAGGATGGCCGATGGGAAGAAATCCTTGATGTCTTTCTTGTTGATAGTGATCTTGCCGGTACCCTCAGAGAGGTAAACACGAGCTACAGCGCTCTTACGGCGACCGATTGCGTTAATAACTTCCATCTTACTCCTTATTATTTATACTGGTTAATGTCGATAGTCTTAGGCTGCTGAGCCTCTTTGTTGTGCTCTGCGCCATCGAAAACATAGAGGTTGTCCATCAGAGAGCGACCCAGGGGACCCTTGGGCAGCATACCTTTGACGGCGTGGCGGATCATCTTGTCGATGCCGCCCTTGCGCTTGCGCAGCTCAGCGGGTGTGTTGAAGCGCTGACCGCCTGGATAGCCAGTATAGCGGGTGTAGACCTTGTCGGTCTCCTTCTTGCCGGAGAAGACGACTTTGGCAGCGTTGATGATGATGACGTTGTCACCGCAGTCTACGTGCGGAGTGAAGTTGGGTTTGTACTTTCCGCGGAGCAGCTTGGCGACCTTGGAGCACAGACGGCCCACAATCTGGTCAGTGGCGTCGACGATGACCCACTCTTTCTTTGCTGTTTCCTTGTTAGCGGAAATAGTCTTGTAACTTAAAGTGTCCATTTTAAAAATTGAATTACTACTAAAAAACTTTTGATTACACTTTGCGATAACAGAGACCTCGCGGCGCCTCCAGTCTAAAAGAGACCATCCACAGCATTATCTCTGATGCCGATGAAGATTCACTAACCGTCGTGCCTCGGCCAAATGAGACAGACTATTAACACCTCACGGCTGCGGAAGCTCTAAGATGCACTCCCACAATCGGTTTGCAAAGTTACCACTTTTATTTGAGACGCTTGCCAGTGGGGAGTTCTTTTCTGCTCCTGTTTATTGATTATTAACACGTTTATTGATTATTAACTATAGTTTTCTGTGCTTAAATGACTGTTGATGGATTATTCTCCCGAAAATGTTTGGAAGATATGGAATAAAAGTATTAACTTTGCATTAAACAATAAACACTTTGATTATGATAGGCTTTGTGTCAACAAGAACGCCAGTAAAAGGTAAGTTCATAAAAGAAGTGAGGGGGGCATTGGCTCGTTGTCTCTCAGGTAATTTCAATGAGAACGAGAAAAAGAATATTACTAAAGATCAAGCTCTCAGGCAAAGATACCATATTATATGGGAGTGAATTTCCTAATCCCTAATAAAGATACATTGCGTATGTATCGAACGTTATACATATAATCAATTTTCCTATAATTCATGTCCTACGATTATCTCATTGTCGGCTCCGGCCTTTTTGGTGCCACGTTCGCATATTTCGCTCATAAGCAGGGCAAGCGTTGTCTGGTCATAGACAAGCGCCCGCAACTTGGCGGCAACGTCTATTGTAAGAATGCAGAAGGCATCAACGTGCATCAGTATGGTGCCCACATCTTCCATACCTCGAATAAAAGAGTGTGGCAATTCGTCAATTCCCTGGTGGAGTTCAACCGCTACACTAACTCACCCGTAGCCAATTATCAGGGCAAACTCTATAATCTGCCGTTCAATATGAACACGTTCTATCAGATGTGGGGCGTGACGACACCGGCAGAGGCCACGGCGAAGATCGAGAGCCAGCGGCAAGAGGCGGTAGAGAAAATGCGGGCTGACGGTGTCACGGAGCCGCGCAACCTTGAGGAGCAGGCGCTGACGCTGATCGGGCGCGACATCTATGAGCGGCTCATCAAAGGCTATACCGAGAAGCAGTGGGGACGGAAGTGCACCGATCTCCCGGCGTTTATCATCAAGCGTCTGCCCGTGCGTCTTGTCTTCGACAACAACTATTTCAATGATACCTATCAGGGTATTCCTATCGGTGGCTACAATCAGCTTATCAACTCCCTTTTGGACGGTGTAGAGACCAAGACCAATGTAGACTTCTTTGAAGACCGTGCCCATTGGGAAGGAGTGGCGTCTAAGATTGTGTTCACTGGCGAGCTTGATCGTTTCTGCGACTATAAGCTTGGACATCTGGATTTCCGTACAGTGCGCTTTGAGACCGAGATTCTCAATGAAGCCAATCACCAAGGCAATGCGGTGGTGAACTATACCGAGGCCAGCGTGCCTTACACCCGCATCATTGAGCATAAGCACTTTGAGAGTTTCGGACAGGCTGTCTACGACAATCCCAAGACGGTTATCAGCCGTGAGTACAGCACCGAATGGAAGCCCGGCATGGAGCCCTATTATCCTGTCAACGACGAGAAGAACAACCGACTTGCCGAAGCTTACCGTCACTTGGCTGCTCAGGAAGAGAATGTCATCTTCGGCGGTCGACTGGCCGAATATAAGTACTACGACATGGCGCCGGTCATCGAGAAGGTGATGAAGATGTTTGGCGAGTAAGCGAGCGGATGAAAGACAGCATTCTATGGCAGAGACATTAAAGGAGAAGACAGCTAAAGGACTCTTTTGGGGCGGCATGAACAACTTTGTGCAGCAGGTGGTGGGATTGGTGTTTGGCATCATACTTGGCCGTCTGCTGTCGCCGTCGGACTATGGTATGATAGCGATGATCACCATCTTTTCGCTGATTGCCAATGCCATACAAAACAGCGGATTCGGTGCGGCGCTGACCAATCTCGACCATCCCACCGACGAAGACTACAACTCTGTGTTTTGGTTCAACGTCACGGCTAGCACGACGATGTATGTCATCCTCTTCTTTTGTGCGCCGCTCATTGCTGACTTCTATCACACACCCGCTTTGGTGCCACTGTCGCGCTACATCTTTTTGAGCTTTGTGTTTAGTTCATTTGCAACAGCTCCCTATGCCTATCTCTTTAAGAACTTTCAGGCCAAGCTCCAGACCAAGAGCGGTATTATCTCCGTGGTGTCGTCGAGTGTCGTTGGAGCCGTGCTGGCCTTTCTTGGCTTCGGCTATTGGGCTTTGGCCACACAGAGCCTGGTCTTTGTAGGTGTGAGCTCCATTATGGCCTGGCACTACTCGGCTTGGCATCCTACGCTGCATATCGATTACCGTCCGGCTATGCGCATGTTTAAGTTCTCATGCAAGATACTTGCTACGACCATCGTTACTCAGATTAATAATAATGTATTGAACATTCTCCTTGGTCACTACTTTTCCGCTCACGACACTGGCAGCTACAACCAGGCCTACCAATGGGACTCGAAGTGCTTCAACCTTGTGCAGGGCATGGTCAACCAAGTGGCTCAGCCGGTGCTTGTAGACCTTCGGAGCAACCAAGGACGTCAGGTGCAGGCCTTACGCAAGCTGATGCGTTTCACCTCGTTCATTGCTTTCCCGTTGCTGCTGGGCTTCGGTCTTGTGGCTCGTGAGTTCATCGTTTTGGCTATCACGGCCAAGTGGTTGCCCTCAGCCGAACTGCTTCAGTTGCTTGTCATCAGTGGAGCTATTTTCCCGTTGGTGTCGTTGCTTTCCAGTCTTGTTATCAGTGAAGGGCGATCCGGACTTTATTTTTGGATTACGGCTTCGTTAGGAGTTGTGGAGATTGGTTTGATGCTGTTGCTCTATTCCTATGGCATTCGCTCAATGGTCATTGCTTATGTCTTGGTCAACATTGTATGGCTGTTTGTCTGGCATTTCTTTGTCAACCGTATGGTGGGCTATTCCTTGTGGCAGTTTCTCAAGGACACCTTGCCCTTTGCGTTGGCAGCCTTAGGCGTGATGGTGGCTACTCATGTTCTCACGAGTGCCATCAGCAATCTGTGGCTTTTGCTGTTCTCCCGCATCATCATCGCCGTATTGCTCTACTACGCCGTCATGCGTGTGGCGCGTGTGAGAATCTTGCAGGAGTGTGTCGACTTCATATTTAAGAAAAAGCGCTGACCGGCAGTGTGCCGTCAGCGCCAATTGTTCTTAGTGCAGGAGGTACTCTACTATCAGCGTACCGTTGTAGGCGAAGAGATAGACCGTGAGCAGCATGGTCATGTTCTTAACCGTTTGTAGCCATCGGCCTTTGAGATCGGAGTAGAGGCAAGCGATTGCCACGGGAATAAAAAACATCCAGTGAGTGCCGTTGATATACACTTCGTTACAGCCGAAGCCCAAGACAATGTGTATCAGCAGATCCACGACCCACCATGACAACAACATTTGTATGATGCGTCGCTTGCGTCCCATGACGATGCCGGCAAAGAACAGAACGGCGACCAACGCGTTGACCACGTAGTTGATCCATGACCGATAATGCACGATGGCGGGTCGGCCGAGATAGATGTCGCCGAGGAGATAGTCACGGTGCAACTGTATGGACTCCCCAAAGAGTCCCTCTACGATGCCATAAGTCCGGTAGGCTGATACACTGATGTATTTCAGGAAAGGCTTGTCGCTGAGTTGCTCACCTGCTATCTGCTTGTTTAAGATCTTGTTCACGGAATCTTTTTGCGCAAGTGTAGGATCCTTTGCTCTCGTCTTTGCCACGATGGCGGCCGACTTCCGGGCGCGCGGAAGTGCAAGCTCATAGTATTGCGTGGTGGCCCCGGCCACAAGGAGAAGAGTAGGCAAGCAGAAAGCCAACACGATGTTTTTCCATTGAAAAGTCTTCTTACCGTCGGCGAAGAGTCCGCCGAGCAGCGTCTTCACACCGTTGGTGAGCGTCACTCCTGTGGTGAGTAAATAGAGGATAGCGCCTTTCCACCAGACGACGGGCTTGTTGTCACGCATGCATTTGCCGAAGACATAGAGCGTGAGCGTGAGCAGGAAAGCCGATACGATGAAGTGGTCGGGCGACATGGCTGCCGTGAGCACGGAAGCGAAAGAGAAAAACAGAGCCGTGAGCCATAGGCTGTCCTTCGCCTCTAAGCCCATCACCTCCTTGAGTGTGCGGTAGGTAAACAGGGCCGTGTAGGTGGAGAGCACTGTGATCAGCACACCTATAATAATAGGAGCGGCGTTGAAGTCGAAGGTCACCATGATCCAGTGGTTGAGCTGGTATAGTGGCCAAAAGAAAAACGTGTAGAGCGGATGACGGTTGATCTCGTAGTAAGCGGTGTACTGCGTCAGCATCATGTAGGCGTAGGGATCGTAGCCGGAGAAATGCAGTTGGTTGTTGAACAGCCACCAGGCTCCTACGTGACCATGGCGGGCCATGGTGAACCGATCCCAATGGGCATAGATGAGCAGGGCATTGAGGGCACCGAAGACCAGTGCGGAGACGAGGGCGAGCCATCGCTCCGGCTTATTGCGCAGGGAAAAGATATTAAAGGGATTCTTCATAAAGGTGCAAAATTACAAAAACTTTTCGTTCCAAAGACGACGTAAGTCGAAATAATGTCGTATTTTTGTACTCATAAACATTATATCCAAGAATTAACCATCACACACGATGAACAAGATAATCGTCAACTATACGCTTAATTTAGGCACCATGGCCGATAAGGTCGCTTTAGGAAAGGCACGGCAGGACAGCAATACTACTTTTGAGCGCTTGGGCTATCCCGTGGAGGATCTCGTTTGCAAGAACTATAAGTTGCCACTGCTTCCCAACTTGCAGGGGCTGTGGCTCCACATAAAGATGCTGGTCCGGTGGGGCGGACATAACGAGTTTTATTATCAGTATCCCACGTCAGCGCGCAACGGTTTCCCTATCGTGACCCGTCTGCTTCATCTCTTTCACAACCGCGTAGTCCTCATCATCCACGACATTCAGTCGTTGCGCTATCACCGTGACCCAAGTCAGGACATTGGCATTTTCAACTCAGCCGACCTTATTATCGCCCATACCGAGCCCATGCGTCAATGGCTGCTTGACCATGGCGTGAAGACACCTATCGTGCTGCTTCATATCTTCGACTACTATTCCGATGATAATTTCCTGCCTGTCGAGGATGTCGTTGACGGGCACAACGAGATTGTCTTTGCGGGGAATCTGCGGAAGTCGGAGTTTCTTCCTGCGCTGTGCCGTCACTCTTTTCCTGGTCTGACCTTCAATCTTTATGGCTTGAAGAGCGACATCGACCTCTCGTCTTATCCTCATATCAAGTATTGTGGTGTGTTCCAAGGCGACCACACCGGTACCATTTATGGCGGTTGGGGACTGGTATGGGACGGCGACAGCATCACCACGTGCAGTGGCGTGCTTGGCGACTACCTGCGTTATAACCTTCCTCACAAGCTCTCACTGTACATTGCAGCCGGCTTGCCCGTCATCGTGTGGAGCCAGGCTGCCGTGGCAGAATGGGTGAAGCAGAACCACTTGGGGCTTGTCGTTGACAGCCTGGAGCAGTTGCCTGAGCGTATTGCCGCCGTCAGCGATGACGAGCATCGCGACTATATCGCCCATTGCCGGGAGATGGGCAGCAAGCTTCGCAATGGCGAGATGCTCAAAGCCCGGATGAGCGACTGACAGTTGCAGGCGGTTACTCTTCCGTTGCCGTCTCTTTTCTTGCGTCGTCGATGAGCGTCATGAGCAGGTCGCTCTCGCCGGTGACAACCTTTCGACAAAACATTTTTCCCGACTTGGTGATGCGGTCGAAGTCAAACTCATCGAGGACTTTGATATTCGTGCTGTAGTCGATGAAGGTCAGAGGTGTCAGTGCTGTCAGGCTCTTGTAGCGTCCTTGAGCAAGCATGCAGCGGTCAGCGTATTGCAGCGAGTTGAAGGCTACGGTTTGCACGAAGGTCTCTGCCGGGCAGAAACTCGTCTTGAAGTATCCCACGAGATGCTCATTGTTGTCCCACTGATTGAGTAGGTCGAGTGCCAGGTCGGGTGTGATAGCCCACCAGGCTGCTCCTTTGTAGAGCGTATATTCCTTATCGGGGCAGTGGATGGTCAGCGTTTTGCGCACACCGAGCGTCGCCACAGCCTCGCGCAGTCCGTTGCGTGCTTTGCTGAGCAGCGAGCCGTTGGCCCACGGCTTATCGGTGAAGAAGCGCAGCTTGGCATATTGTTGCGACAGCTTCCCTTGGTGGAGCATGGAGATGCCTTGCAGGAAGATCTTGCCATTGGCCCTGTCGAAGAACTCCATGATCCTGCTGTTGCTCCACACGGGATAGTCCATGCCGCTGAGCGTAATGAGATAGTCGAAGGAGCCTGCGGCGAGCGCGGCGCGCACCAGTTCCATTTGATACTCCACTTCGTTGATACTTCCCCAGCAGACGTTGACGCGGTGTTTGATGAAGTGGGCGTTGGGCTGGTCAATGACTTCGGTAAACAGCCTTATGTTGCTTTTGGCGTCGATATGGATAAAGAACTCTGAACTTTCCGGCAGACTGTCGATAAGCCGCTTCAAGTGGATAGGATCTTTATGTGCAGAGATAAGAAATGCGAGTTTTGCCATATTGTGATAATCGTATGTTTATTGAGCGTTATTCGTTTCTGTCTTCCATTCTGTGATCGTTCTCTCTTTCGTAGAGAAGTTGATGCCTACCTTTACCACCTTTCTTTCGTCGATCTCATAGGGTATAGTGTAGCCTTTGTCATCTATTTGCCGGAGAGCCTCGTCGACGCTGCCGTCGATTTTGAGTTCCATCACATAGATGGCAGTGTCGGTCTTCAGTAGTATGTCCATGCGTCCCTTAGCCGTGCGTACCTGGGTGTAGACATAACGATTGAGGAAAGAAAACATCACGTAGAGCATGGCCGTGAAGTGTCCTTCGCTGGTGGGTGCATCTTTCAGCGTGTCGCTTTGATAGGGAATAGAGGCAAAGAAAGCACGTGCCGCTGTTAGTGCTTTGTCGACATCTCCGTCAAGCAGTCCTTCACTGATGTTCCAGCATGCGTTACTGGCCTGCACGGAATCCGGTGATACGAAGTAGGGGAGCAGACAACGCATCATGCCTACCTTGACTTCTTCGTTGGGAAATCCAAGAGTATAGCGTTGTGAGCGCGGGTCGTAGTTTTTGATGGTAATATATCCACTCTGATAGAACAGCGGCAAGATGGAGTGCATGTCCTCTGTGGGCGCGTCGAAATCCTCTGCTTCGGCTTTGCTGCCGTCAATAGTAGTAATATCGGTATGGAACTTCTTGATCATGTTGACCAGGAAAGTGGGCGTGCCGGTAGCAAACCAGTAGTTGCCAATTTGTTCTGTGTCCATGGCATAGAGCAGGCTGAAGGGGTTATAAACACCGGGCGACTGAGCGGCAAAGTGGTAACCGTCGTATTGTCGTTTCAGTTTCTTCAGGACATCGTCTTTCGATGTGTTCAAGTTTTGTGCCAGTCCGCTGATTCCTGCCTTGAAGTTATCTTCAAGTTCCTGCTGAGTGATACCGCATAGAGCAGCGTATTTCGGCAACATGGAGATGTTGTAGAGATTGTTGAGCTGACTGAAGATGCTCAGTTGTGAAAACTTGCTGATGCCCGTGATAAACACAAAGCGGAGGTAGGGGTCGAGGTCTTTCAAAGGTGAATAGAACGACTGCAGCTCAGTGCGAATGGCTTCCAATCGCTCCTTGTTGTGCAGGACAGTGAGCAGCGGTGCGTCGTATTCATCAATGAGGATGACGACCGGCTGATGCAACTTCTCGTAGAGTCGCATGACCAAGGAAGATAATCGTGCAGTGACATTGCTGCTGTCATTTTCTATCCCATATTGCTGTTCTGCCCATTTCAGCTGCATTGCAATGACGCTATCCAAGTCCTCCACCGTCCCTCTCTTTGCCGTAGAAAGACTGAAGTGCAGCACCGGGTATTTCTTCCATTCCTTTTCCAAGTGCTCAACAGCCAGCCCGTGGAACAGCTCTTTCTGCCCACTAAAATAAGCATGAAACGTGCTCGTAAGCAGTGACTTCCCAAAGCGGCGCGGCCGCGAGAGGAAGACGTATTTCTTGGTGTTGGCCAGTTCATACACGTATTGTGTCTTGTCAACATACATGTACTGTTCTTCTCTGATATTAGAGAAGGTCTGAATGCCTATGGGATATTTTATCATAGCTTTGTGGAATGGTAACTACCTGCAAATATAAGACAATTCTTTGATATAAGCAAGCAAAAGCGGTAAGGTTTTCCGCTTCGTGCCGGAGATGTCTACCGCCGTCCGATGGTCTTATGCATCCGGTTGGTAATCGCTTTGCCGATGACGCGGAAGTTGCCATAGCGCAGGTTGAGGAAGAGCTCTTCCAGTGAACGTCCCAGTTTTATCCAAGGGTGTCCCCAGGCACTGCGCCGGTAGAATCGCTCCTTGTAGGCCACGTTGTCGATGACATACCTTGGATGTTTCAGCGGGAACTGGAGCTCAAAGCGTTTCATCGTAAAGATCTTGCGCAGTCCGTGTGGCGTCGTCTTCTCGCTGGCGGAGTAGTGCGTGGAGTCGGCGGTGAGGCCGATGTTGTTGATGAGGTTGCGCTTCGGCATGATGGCGAGCCCGTTGTTGAGCATCATGCTTGCCCAGAAAATTGTCTCGTAGTAGGGGATACACGATGCTTTGTGTCTGCGGGTTAAGTCCATCATGGACTTTCTGTACTTGCGCTGTCTGATGATGTCGTTCATCAGCTTCACGGCATTGGGGTCGTCGAGAAACGAGTAAGTGCCGTCCCAAGTGTCAATGACCCTGCGCCACGAGGCCCACCCCCAGATGGAGAAGGTGGAGGTGAAGAAATAGTCATCGGGCACGTCGGTCGACACTTCGTCCTCGTTAAATCCGGAGATCAGCCAGACACGATTGTCATGTTCATAGCGGTCGAGCATCTCCTTGCAGAAGGGGAAGAACGACTGCGAGGGCACATCATCGTCCTCGAGTACGATGCACTTGTCCACCATAGAGAACGCCCAACGCTGCGAGAGGTATTCCGAAGGGTCGCAGCCTTGGTTTTTCTCGCAGTAGTGGCGCTGCACATCGCACTGCCAGTCGATGTTCTCAGCAATCTTGCGGCAGGCCATGATGCCGGGCATGTCGCGCTCGCCACGTGGTCCGTCCTGGTAGAGGAAGAGATGGCTGGGGCGTACCTGACGTACCTGCTCAAACACTTGCTGGAATTTATCGGGGCGGTTGAAGAAGAGCATCAGCACCGCCACATCGGTTTTATAAGCTTGCATAGAGGAATGATTGTTATATTGTGGTCAGTCCGGTTATCTGTTGTTCTCGCCATCCAACCGCCGGATGATCTTGTAGGGATTTCCGGCGATGACGACATTACTGGGCACGTCTTTGACGATGACGGTGTTTACGCCGATGGTCACATTGTCGCCTATGGTCACGTCGCCGATGATCTTTGTACCGGCAGCGATGAACACGTTATTGCCGATGGTGGCGCTTTTTCCTTCCTCCGGCGTCTTGTGTCCGATGAGTACTCCCGGGTAGAGCGTGCAGTTTTCGCCGATATGCGTTTTCGGATTAATGACAATGGAGCCCCAGTGCCATATCGTCAAACCCTTGCCACAGGTGTTGGGTGGGATCTGAAAGCCGGTTTTGTAGCTCAGCCGGCGCAATCGCCAAGCCCAATAGACATGGCCGATGAGGTACCGGCCCCTTTGCGGCGCATTCTTGTAGTATTCCAAATGACGGAGCGCCACGATATACTGCCAGATGCAGTGCTGGTCTGACATGGGGTTGGTGGCGATGCGCTCTTTCCATCGGCTGAGCAGATGGAGCTGCTTCTGATAGTTTTTGGAGTCAGCTCTGAGGAACTCTTTGAGCATTGCTCTGGAATGTATCTTGTCGGTTGCGGCCATGTTTCTTCTTTTCACTTGTAGTAATGAGAATGTATTGCAAAGATACATTTTCTTTTTTAATATCCTTTGCTTTTCCCTCAATTATTTATTTCATTCCATTTTATTTGGGCTTTCCCCTCGTTTGCAGTACCTTTAAATAAGATACGCTGCACTCGGGAAAGGCAAATAAAATTCCATTTCATTCCATTTTATTTGGGCTTTCCCCTCGTTTGCAGTACCTTTGCATACAAAAAGGAAGACATGGACTACAAAGAGCAACTCTATAAATATAACCAGCCCAACCTGCGGGCCTGTCAGCTGAAACAGCTGGAGATTCTCAAAGACATCGACAAGGCTTGTCAGAAGATGGGCATCAGCTATTGGCTCGACGGCGGTACGCTGTTGGGGGCTGTGCGCCACGGTGGCTTCATCCCATGGGACGACGACATCGACATCGCCATGGACGTGAAGGACCTGCGCCGCTTTGTCAAGGAGGGACAGTCCTATCTGCCTCAGAACCTGATGATACAGTCGAGGGAGACCAATCCGCAGGTAAGGGCACAGAACGTGAAGGTACGCGACCTCAACTCGCTCTATGTCGAGAAAGTCGACAACTTCATCGATGACTACGAGAAAGGCATCTATGTCGATATCTTCCCCTTTGACCGCCATCCCAATGCGCCGAAAGCGTGGATCAAGCGGTTGAGTATCGGCATCACGAAGAGCGTGGCTATTCTCAACCACTCCCATCGCTACTCGCTGCGCGCCGTGGCAGAGTATTTCTGGTTCGGTGGCAAGAAGTTGCTCTATACGGCTCTTTGGCGTGTGCTCATGCTGTGCTGCAAGTCAACACGCTATGCCGACATCCCGTCGATGAACGGCTATGGCATCACCCACGACCGCTCCACAGTGTTTCCCTTGGGCAAGATACGCTTCGAGGACACGGAGTTCCCGGCTCCCCACAACCCTGATCAGTATCTCAAGAACATCTACAAGGACTATATGACCATCCCGCCCGTGGAGAAGCGCCACTTCCATGCTATCCTCATCATCCCCGATTTGAAGGTTCATGAGGCCGAGAAGTAACCGGCAGAAAAGAATAGATAAGATTGGGAAAAACTCTTTTTGTTAACAAGAAAAGGCGACAAAAGTTAGTCAGCCTGAGCTTTCATTCTAGAGAGAAAAGCGAGGACAAAAACAGATAAAAGGTCTCTGATTCATCCAAAAAAGCGGGATGAAACAGTCAAAAAACAACGTTGTTGTCCTCAAAAAGGTTATTTTACTCGATGAAAAAGCCTTTCTGAGGTGATGAAAAAGGTACTTTGACCAAAAATTCTCTAGAGAATTTTTGGTCAAAGTACCTTTCTGATAATGAACAAAAAACGGTGATTTTCTTAACTTGTTGGAAATCAGCATTTTGCTAAAAGTACTCAAAATTCGAAAAATCGCCGCCAAAGTACTGTTTGCTGGCAAAGAACGCATTCTCAGAGGCGGAAAATTGTCATAAAACCAAACAATTTAGTTCATGTTTAATCTCTGACTCTGATAGCGTCTCGTGCTTCTATTTTTTTTTCAGTGTCTCAAGCGAGTGGCTCAGTCCTGTAGAGATGTCGAAGAGCGGCTGCCATCCTGTGCGCTCTATCTTGGAGGTGTCGAAGGTAGCGCGCGTCACGGGGGTAGTGTTGCCTTGGTCAGTTGTCACGGGTATGTCGAAGACCACTTTGCGCTGGGCCCACACGGCTACCTGCTCAGCGAGCTGTCGGATGGTGATGTTACCCTTGGCGTCGGCCACGTTGTAGGCTTGCGCGCTCTCGCCGTGAAGCAGCAGGTGGAGGAGAGCGTGGGCACTGTCTACGACATAGAGCCAGCTGCGGTATTGCTCGCCACGGCTTTTCAGCACGATGTCCTCGCCGCGGAGCACGTTGCGGAAGAACTGGGCGAAGACGCGGTTGTCCGACTCGGTGAAGCCCGGACCATAGGTGTGGCACAGACGGGCAATGGTCACCGGCGTGCCATACTCCGTGGCGTAGGCGATGCAGAGCGTCTCGGCGGCTCGCTTCGACGAGGGATAGCAGGCGCGTGGCGTGGCGCAGTCGACATAGCCGCTGCTTGTCTCGGTGAAAGCGTGCCCGTCGCCCTCGCCATAAATCTCGCCCGACGAGACATAGACCATCTTGCGCAGGCTGTGCTCGCGACCATAGTCCAGCAGATTGCCCACGCCGTCGATGTTGGCCTTGATGACCTCCACGGGTTGCTGTTTGAAGAAGTTGGGACTGGCGTTGCTGGCCGCGTCGATGATATAGTCGTATGGTGTTTCACCCGTGACGGGCCGTGTGACGTCCATCTCCACGAACGAGAAGCGAGGGTCACCGGTGTAGGCGGCAAAGCGTTCCTCGGCGCGCCGGCGGTTGCGTCCGGCGGCGAAGACCCGCAGGTTGCGGTGGGGATCCGCCATCACAATGTCGACCACGCAGGCTCCGACAAATCCTGTGGCACCCGCCACGAGCAGCGTGCGTCCTTGCAGGGCGTCGAGGTTGAGGCCCCGGTCGTAGAGTTCCTTGATGTCTTCTTGGTAAGGTGTCATTTCAGCCATGTCTCCGGTTGTATCTTCATCAGGGCCTTGAGTATTTCCAAGTCCTCTACAGTCGTTATCTTGATATTCTTTTCCGATCCCGGTACGATGTGCATCTCGCGTCCGCCGAGTTCCGCCATCAGCGTGCAGGAGGCCACCGAGTTGGTGATGCCCTTGGCCTCAGCCTCCTCGTGAGCTTGGATGATGTTGCCCAGACGGAAGGTCTGTGGCGTCTGCGTGCGGATGAGTTTGTCGCGTGGGATGCTCGTCGTGGTGGTGAAGCCGTCGTCGCTTTCGAGGATGGCCTCGCGGCATTTGATGCCCGTGATGGCGTAGCCGTATTTCTGGCAGATGGCGATATTGCTCGAGATGATGTCCTGTGAGAGCAGCGGACGCACGGCATCGTGCACCAACACCAGGTCGTCGTCCTTGCATCCGGCCTCGCGGAGGCCATAGATACCGTTGCGGATCGACTCCTGCCCGTTCTTTCCGCCGGGGAAGATCCACTTCAGCTTGGTGATGTTGAACTGGTTGGCGTAGGACTGCAACACCGTTTCCCATCCGGCGAGACATACCACGGCGATGCCGTGGATGTCGGGATGCTGTTGAAACGCCTTCATCGTGTGGATGATGATCGGGCAGTTGTCTACGTGCATAAACTGCTTGGGAATGTCCTGTCCCATGCGGTTGCCGGATCCGCCGGCGATGATGAGTGCATAGTTCATATAGTGGTGTCTGTTTTCTTCACGGCAAAGATAACACAAATATCTGACATCTGCAAGCATTCAGGCGCAAGTATCTGCTGAAACGATATAGAAGCATTGCTGTTAGAAACCTCCTGCATAGTAACTGCGGGCGATATAGGGCGAAGGATCGTAATAGGCACTGCAGTTGTAGTCGTCGATGATTTCGCAAATAGGATTGTTGTAGACCCGGAGGATGGCATCGGCGCAGACGTTGTTTTCCTTGCCCATGGTGGGCATCTGGTTCAATAATATGGTGCTCATGATTGTTTCTTCTCCAGTATATGCAATGGTTTCTCTCCTATTCTTGACGCGATGACCGAGAAGCTGCTGTCGGCCGTGCCGTAGATGCAACGGGTGCGTGCCAGTGTGAACATCTCGGCCACGGCGGCCTGTATGCCCTCCACAGTGCCGCGCTCGGCCTTGCTGTCGGCGGTGACAATGGCTTGGCCGAAGCGCTGCCGGAGCTGCTGCTTGGTGGGCTCGTCGTCGGTGGCGAGGTAGAATCGTTGGTCGGGACGTTCGGCCAGCAACGCCCGTATCTGGTCGATGAAGAGCTGGAGTGGGCTGCGCCGCGTGGCCTCCAGGTTGTCGGTACGACGGATGTGTATGCCGATGGGGGGGGCGGAACCGAGCAGGCTCATGTTGTGGGCGATGACGCGCTCAATGGCTTCCACGGGGTGGAACAGCTCGCTGTAGAGCGCGTCGGGGAACAATCCGAAATTCTGGTAGCAGCTCATGTAGCTGCGCTTGCCGCTTGCCCATTCCTCGAAGTCGAAGCCCTGCTGCTTGAGCGGCGTGACCTGCTGCTCGTCGATGCGCTGGGTGAAGCGCCACCGCTGGTAAATTTTGGGAAGAAAGAAGTTGCGGCGGCGTGGACGGTCGTAGAGCATGGCTGTCGGCCAGCTGCCCTCGGTGAGGTCGAGCAGTGGCGACGGTTGGAAGAGACTGTGGAACGGTGCATGCAATGCCCAGTCCTGGAACCAGTAGATGCGGAGCTTCACTCCCGTGCGCATGGACAGGTGGTAGGCCGAGGCCACGGCGCGCAGGCGGTTGCCCAGTCCGCCCGATGGCACAAACACCAGTTCACCCTTGCTCTTGTCTTCTCTCATGATAGTATGGTAATATTGCTATATAGTTCTTATTCCTTCTTGATTTTCCATTCTTTGATGGTACGTTCCTTGCTGCTGAAATTAATGCCAACCTTCACAAGTCGGCGTCCGTCGGTCTCGAATGGGATAAGGTAGCCTTGATTGTCTATCTGTGCGAGCGCATCATCGACAGAGCCGTCCATCTTCAGTTCCATTACATAGATTGTGCTTGCTGTTTTCAGCAGTATGTCCATTCTTCCTTCCGCTGTGCATACTTGCGAATAGCAGAAGTTACTAAATAACGAGAACATCACATACAGCATGGCGGTGTAATGCCCCTCAGAAGTTTTCATGTCTTTTAGTGTTCCTTCCTGGTAGGGAATGGATGCGAAGAAGCTGCGTGCTATATGGAGCATACCGTCAAGGTCATCTTTCATCAGTGCCAGCCACATGTTTCCCAAGGTACTACTGGCTTTTGCACTTTCTTTGCTGACATAATAGGGAATGAGTGAATGCAGCAGCCCTACTTTCACCTCTGTGTTTGGAAATCCAAGTGTGTATTCCGTGCTAAAGGGATTGTAGTCCTTGATGGTGAGGCAGCCGCTTTGGTATAGCAGAGGAAGCACGCTGACCATGGCTTCAGTGGGCGCGTCGAAGTCGGAAGAGAAGGCTTTGCTCTCTTCCAGCTCAGGGATAGAAGTGTCGTGAGATTGAAGTGTCTTGATGAGATAGGTCGGCGTGCCCGTCTCGAACCAGAAGTTTTCCAACTGCTTTGTGTTCATTGCCCGCAAGACGCTGAACGGATTGTAGACACCTTCGGAGTTGCGGGAGAAATGATAGCCGTCGTAGAGGTTCTTGAGTTTGGACAGAGCCTCTTGATAGGTGATCTTGTTATATTCTGCAATGCTCTGTATGCCGTCCTTGAAATCCCGCTCTATCTCCTCTTGTGTGAATCCGACAATGGTAGAATATTGCGGCGTCATGGTGATGTTGCTCAAGTTGTTGAGTTGGGAAAAGATGCTCAGCTGAGAGAACTTCGTGATGCCGGTGATGAAGACAAACCGAAGATAGGGATCCAACTTCTTCAAAGGCGAGAAAAACGACTGCAAGGCCGTGCGTATGGCGTCTAAGCGTTCAGGATCATGAAGCACGGTGAGCAGCGGCGAATCGTACTCATCAATGAGCACGACCACTTGCTTCCCAGTTTTCTTATAGATATTCTCCACCAACAGTCTAAACCGTGTGCTGATGTCGCGGTCAGTGGATGTAGTGACTCTGTAGCTCTCCTCCATGGAAGAGAGGGTAGAATTGATATTGATTTCAAATTGCTCGGTAGTTCCCAGTTTGATGTCGCTCAAGTCGAAGTGCAGGACGGGATATTCTGTCCAATCCTGTTCCAGAGCTTCTATATCCAATCCTTTGAACAACTCCTTTTTCCCTCTGAAATAGGAATCGAATGTGCTGACGAGCAGAGACTTTCCAAAACGACGCGGGCGCGATAGAAAGACGTATTTCAAATCGTTTGCCACTTCGTACACATACCGTGTTTTGTCTACATAGATGCAATTCCTTTTGCGGATCTCACTGAATGTCTGTATTCCTACTGGATAACGTATCATAGTACTTTCTTTTTCGCAAAGTTAATAAAATAAATGGCAACACCAAACAATTCCCTAAGAAAAGTGGCTACTGACAGATTTCTGTATCAATAGAGATAATCAATGTAGAGTGCACCATTATAAATAAGGAGACAGAGCGTGAGGACACCAATGAGCAGACGGGGACTTAACCTGATCCACTCTTTGGAAGAGCGCGCAGCGTCCTTCAATAGGTACGCCACCGCTATGGGCACGACGATGAGCCAGTGAGCGCTCATGATGTAGGCTTCGTTGAGGCCGAAGCCCAGCACCACATGGATGAGCAGGTCGAAGCCAAGAAATGACAGGGCCAGCCAGAGAAAGCGGCTGCGCCGGCCTGCCCATACGCCTAAGAGAAAAAGCAGAAACACCAGAGCCTCTACGATGTAGTTGAAGGCATAGCGATAGTGTACGATGACGGGACGGTCGCGGAGCACGTCTTCGAGCAAATGTTCGGTATGCAGTTGGATGGGCTCTCCGAGTACGTTCTCTATCAGGCTCCGTCCGCGTGGCGTGCTGATGTCGGTCCACTGTGAGAACTCTCCGTTGGCGATGGGCTTGCCCTCATGGGCGTGGATGGCGAGACGTCTGCTTTTGGCGGCCTTGACAGAGTCTTTCCGGGCTACGATGGCAAGGGCTGTGCGGCGGATAAGTGCCGTGTCGGCGGTGTGCATCGTGTCGGCTACTTGCCGGTAGGTCTTGGCAATGAGTTTGTCGTGCTTCTTAGTCTTGGCCTCCTGACGCGCGATGAAGTTAGGGCGCTCAAAGGTGTACCATTCCCAGCGGGCAAAGCCCCAGATGAGAGCAGCAGGCAAGACAACGGTCAGCAGCAGGTTGGCAGGGCGCCAGAAACGCTTGCCATCGACGAAGAGATTAGCTAAAAACACTTTGATGCCGTTGTTGAGCGAGATGCCCGCAGTGAGAAAGAACAGCAGGATCGACTGCCAGCGGGGCATGAGCTTGCCTTCTTTCATCTTCATGCCGGAGAGATAAAGCACCAGCGTGAGCATGAACATCGACAGACAGAAGTGATCGGGAACGCTGATGGTCACCATCACGTAGGCGAAAGAAAACAGAAAGGTGGTCAGCAGCCAGGCGTCACCGTCACCGATACCTACTACACGATGGAGCAGACGTACCATATATATATAGGTGTAGTAGGCACAGGCTACGAGCATGCAACCCATGATGAGTGGTGCGGCGTTGCGTCCTGTGAGCCATTCCACGGCAGCATTGAGTTGTGATGGCAACCACATGAAGAAAGCCAGCAACGGATGGCGGTAGATGTTGTAGGCTGTGGTCCAATGGTCGATGACGACATAGCTCAGCGGATCGAAGCCGGAGATATGGAAGGTGTTCAGCGCCAGCTTGCGGTAGTTGTCGCTGACGTGGCTGAACTGATGCCAGTAGCGAACGATGACCAACGCGTTGAGCAAAATGATATATGCTAATGCCAGCGTGCGGGGAACGATTTCTTTCTTATTCACGGACATGATAACTATCGTTTAAGGAAGAACCGGACCAGCAAAAAGTTGACAGGTACGCAGACACAGAACATTGGTATGGGCGCCCACTGCTTCGGCACACCCAGATAGATGAACAGCGCGAGCATGGCCATCTGCAGCAGATAGTTGACCACATGGCTCAAGGCGAAACCTGCTCCGTGCTTCACGTTGGCCTTGACATGAAAGGTGAAGTGGGTGCTGGCGTAGAAGTTGAAACAGAAGCTTACCGCATAGCCCACCGTGTTGGCTACGCCCGCACTCGTCCATTGGAGCAGGAGCAGGTACACACCATATTGTATGAGTGTGGCCATGCCACCGACAAGGCCGAAGCGCAGCACCTCGCCCAGCTTCTCCCGTTTGTCTTTATCTAAACGGCTTGTAATGTCTTTCGTCTGCATATTGCAACATTTCTTTGTCGCCACGGCTGTCTCCGTAGGCAGTGATATGGTAATGGTCGCGCGGATCGCTCAGCAGTGCCTGCACGCGGTGCACCTTTTCCGGACCATAGCAGTTGGCGGTGAGGAAGCGTCCGGTAACCTTACCGTCGATGACCTCTATCCGGGTGCCAACAATGGAGAGGCTGTGTACATTTTGAAAATGACGGAAGAACGGAGCCACCCAGTTGTCAATGCTCGCACTGACCACCATCACCTGTGCGCCCGCGTCAAGGGCTTGGCGTAGGGTGGCAAGCCCCTGAGAACGCAGGAGCTTCCGATTGTCGGCGGCAAAGCGGCGGCAGCAGTCATTGAAGTTGTCCAATGACATACCGGTGAAGAAGTGTGTGAAGATCTTTTGCTTCGCTTTCCAGTTGGGATAGAGGTGGAGTTTCATCATCACCAGTTGGGGCAGGTAGCGCAGGAAGCCGGTCACCGTCCGACGGGTGCCATGGACATAGCGGATGAAGGCGATCAGTGTATCGCGCGTGGTCAGCGTGCCGTCGAAGTCGAAGAGAAACAAAGACGCTCTCCCCCCTAACCCTCCCTCTCCCTGAAGGGAGAGGGGGGAATGCTCACCGTTTTGGGCTTCGCGGTCAACTATGTTGCTGGCTTTATTGCTCTTTGGATCTTGGGTCTCCATGCGTTCTGTCGTTTATCAGAAAATAATATGAAGTTTATCGGAAAATGATATGAAGTTGATTAGTAAATGATGACGAGGAACGAGATGAACCAAGCCAGGAGGTCGAGTTGGATGAAGTGGTCGTGAAGGACGATCTTTGTGGGGTTGCCGCTCTTCTTCTCTACCACAGCAATCTGCAGGTAGCGCAGGATGCCTACCAGCACAAAGATGGAAGTAAGATAGAGATAGTCGTTGTGGAAGGCGGCGATGACTTCGGGACTCACCGTGTACATGATATAGCACACCAGCGTCACGGCAGCCGTGATGGTGATGCTCTGGTTGATAAACGTCATGTTGTAGTGGATAGTGTTCTTGCGTGGTGGCTGTCCCGTCTGCTCCATGCGCAACACATCGTCGCGCCGCTTGGCCAGACTCATGAACAGCGTCAGCAGGAAAGTCATCAGCACTATCCACTTGCTCAGCACGATGCCCGTCGCAAAGCCACCGACAAACAGACGGAGCACAAAGCCGAAGGCCACCACACACACGTCGATGACCGCATACTGCTTTAGCTTGGCACAGTAGCCGAGGTTCATCAGCCAATAGAATAGGATGACACTGCCCACGCTCACAGCATTGCTTTCCATGTCGTTGCCCACGGTAAGGAGCAGGGCACATGTACCCATTGACATGAGGAACAGTAAGAACATCAGACCGTAGGCTTGCGCCACAGTGACTGCTCCGGAGGCGATAGGGCGGTGGCATTTCTCCGGGTGGCGGATGTCGTCGGGAAGGTCACAGATGTCGTTGTAGCAATAGATGCTCGACGCTGCGAAGCTGAAAGCCATGAAGCTGATCAGCGTTGACAGCAGAGGCTGTGTCTCGAAGAGCCTTCCGCCAAACATCACGGGGCAGAATACAAAGGCATTCTTTAGCCATTGAGCCGGACGAGTGAGCTTAAGTAAACTGGTATAGTGCATGAGTATTTCTTTTATTTGTCAGTTGTCTTTTTCATTTGACTCTTTTCTCAACTGCATGCTGTATCATTTGTGTCACCTTTTGCAGTATCCATGCCAAGGGCAGGGTGATGACCAGACAGAGCAGAAAGGTCGGCCAATAGGAGAGTGACTTGGGGATGTAGGCCAACACAAAATGCTGATGGATGAGATAACATTCCAAGCTCAGCGTGCCTACGAAACGGAAGCAGTGGTTCACCTTGGCAGGCAGACGGCGGAAGACACGGTTGAGGATGAGGATGGCCGTGACGGTGAGCGGGATGTAGAGCATACGCTCGATAAACAGCGGAAACTGTCCGTGCTTCTCCTGTTCCAGGAAGATGCTGGAGGCGAGGGCCATGACAAACATCAGGAAGATCATCCAAATACCTTGCCCGTCGACGGTCTGCTTGCGCCGAACCATCTCGCCCATGTTGATGCCGATGAAGAAGATGGGCACACGGCTCCAGAAAATCTCGAGGTGGCCGACAATGTGGTTGATAGGCGTCACCCACTGCACCAGAATGCACCACATCACCATCACCACGGGCAACCAACGGTAGATGGGGTGGCGACGGATCAGCTCCATATAGGGTGGGGCGAAGAGATAGAGCATTATGATGGCGGGAATGTACCAGAAGTTCAACTCGTCGCGGAGCCAGAACTCCCAGTTGAAGCCCAACTCACCGATGAGATCGATCCACGACCAAGCCGAGCCGCCATGGAAATTAGGCAGATAGAACAGTGTGGCAATGATGAGCCATGCGGGATAGATGCGTATGAACCGCCGGAAATAGAAACGCTTGACAGACGGATTCTTAGCCCAAGAGAACCATAGACCAATACCGCTTAGGAACAAAAACATGTCCACGCCGATGTTGCCCATACGCCGAAGACCAAAGAAGGCATCGGAGCGGGCAAGGTCCACATGGAACAACATGATGAACAGCATGGCGGCTCCCATCAGCTCGCCACGGAAGCGGCTGATGTTTGCAAGCTCTATATCGGGAATACGTTTCACAATGTTGAATTATTCAATGTTGAGTGTTGAATGTTAAGTGATAAGTTATTCAATGTTGAATGTTGAGTGATGACTTGGCTTGGTATTGAATGGAGACTTCACTCCTATTTTCTGACTTCAGACTCCTGTCTTCTAACTCTTAATCCTCACTTCCTTTGGACTTGGAATCTTCTTCATCACTTCTTTCAGCAGCCAGGCAACACCCAGCGAGGTGATGACATAGAGCAGCAGTCCCGTGTAGTAGTCGCCGTGGCGCGAGATGGGTATAAACACTTTGCGCAGTACGGGATGGATGACGAAGAGAGCCGCTGAGATAGAGCCCAGCCATGAGAAGACGTACCATAGCGCGTCGCGCAGGCGCTGCATTGGCAACAGCGAAAGAGTCTTCACGAAATAGACGGTGGCGTAGCACACCATTGCCGGAATGAAAGCCCAAGCGTAGTAGTTGGTACTCATCGACACAATGAAGAATGAGCAGACCACCCAGCTCATCAGCGCACCGCCGAAGTTCATGCGCACCAGCATGATGCGCTCGCCATAGCGGGCAAAGAGAATGCCGAGGCCGAAGGGCAGCATGCCGCCCATGAAGTTGTAGCGATAATAATTGATGGCTTCACTCTCGGGACCCATCGTCATTTGTATTCCGAGACATACGGCCATCAGTCCTGCTGTCCAACCCCAATGATGGCGGTAGAGCAACAGACGATAGACGAGGTAGAGCTGGAGCATCAGACCGAAGAACCAGTAGGGACCTGGCCAGATGTTGTCGTCGGGATGAGCGAGGAAGTTGTTGACCATGCCTAATTGCGTGAGGATCTGTACCATGGTATAGTGCCAGCTGTCCGGCGTGATGGCGTTGACAATGGTGAAGCAGATGAATCCGACAATCATCATCTTGAACAGTTTCAGGAAGTGATAGCGGATGAAGCCCCATGTATTGACTTTCGGTTCCAAGCGCGGGCCGGGCTTGGTGTTGCCGTATTTTCTTTCCAGACCAAAGGCACTGAGGAAGAGGAAGATGGGCACACCATAGTGTCCGAAGAACGAAATGATGTGCATCGGCAGCAAGGCGTCAGGATGGGCGCAGACTTGCATCAGCCAGTCGACGTTGTGCTGGGAGTATTGATATTCGTTCTCCTTCACCACCGGATTAAGCCAGTGGCAGTAGTTATGTAGGAAGATGCCGAGGATAGCGAGTCCCCGCATCACGTTGCATTCCGTACGGGTTAATAATTCTGCGTTCATTTTTCTTTGGGTCGTAACTTGTCGTAGTCAGCCCTGTTCTTGAGTATTCTCGGTCGCGAGGCGTCGTACTCGGGCGACAGCAGGTTGTATTGTGCGTGATAGTCTTTCGTGGAGATACCGGCGAGCCATAGCAGCATGTGCGGCAGAGCGTCGGTCATGAACGGTTTGCGGCGGGCTGCCTTGATGGCTTGGAAGATGGCGGGGTGCAGTCTGACGTAGCTGCGGGAGCAGTAGATCCAGAAGGGTACCTCAAACTCGTAGTGCGCCAACGGCCAGTCGACTTCGGCGCTATGGTTTCGGCATACGATGTTGCGGCCGGGTTCATAGCATTCCTCGCCGTGGTCGGGCATGTAGATGACGATGGCGTTGCGCTTGGAGAAGCGCCTGACGATAGCCGTGACAATGGAGTCGTTGTAGTGCACGGCATTGTCGTAGTCGGCAATCATCTGTCGCCGTCCCGGTTCGAGTTCGGGTCGGTGCTTCTTATAGTCGTCGGGAGTGAACACGCGCTGGTTGTCGGGACAGCGCTGGCGATAGCTCACGTGCTGTCCGATGAGATGGAAGATGATGAGGTTGTGGTGGGTCTCCTGTCCGGGCCGCACGCGGTCGATGCTGATCTGTCCGTCCTTCACCTTTCTGTCGTAGTCACTCAGCAGTCCCGCGTCGTAGCGGTAGAGCTGGCTGTTGCGGGTGTCGAACTGTGCCTCGCTGAGCGTAGGATCGTTGAGGAAGAAACCGCCGGAGAAGTCATACACGGCCTCTTTGGCACGCGGCAGGAACTGGTTGGTCAGGAAGGTAACGTGGTAACCGGCCTTGCGGAACAGTTCCGGGAAGAGCGGATAGTCGCACCACTCGCCTTTCTCTCCGACGACGTGAGTGGAGAAGACGTTCTTAAAGACAAAGCTGGTCAGGTTCCAGCAACTTACCACATCGGTGAACTTGGTGAGGAGTCCTGTCCGCTCCAGCTTCTTCTGCCGTGGTGTGGTGTTGAGAAAATAGTTGTATTGGGCATCGTGCGCCTTGCTGTAGCTCTCGCCGATGATGAGCACGATGGTTGGCGAGGTATAGCTGCACGAGTCTACCTTGGCATTCTTGGCGGCGGCAATGCACTTCTCTACTTGCATCGAGGCGAGGTGGTTGCTGTACATGCTGAAGGCCAGCCGGTAGATGGGTAAGTAGAACTGTGCGTGGTCGGCGGCGGTGAGCTTATGCTCGATGGTGCCAATGGTCGGAGCTGTCATCATGCGGGTCATCTCCACCTTGTTGTGCCAACTGGTGATGGCGCTGGTGACGAGCAGTGCGACTACGGCCGTGCCGCCGATGAGTGTCACGGGCACGTGCTGCCAACGCTGGCGGGTACGGTCTTTCCAACCCTCAAAGAGCAGATGCTGACGCTCGGTGAACAACCGATACCACCGATGCCGCATGGCGATGAAGGCATGGATCATGATGAGCAGCACGATCCAACCTATCGGTGAGAAAAGCACGTCGGGGGTGAGATAGGAACTCAGGAACTCGCTGGCTTCGCGGCTGTCGGTCTCCGCAACCAAAAGGAGCATGGCCGGATTGAGCGTGGAGCCGAACTTCCAATAGCAGTAGACATCGGCCATGGTGGTGGCGTAGATGACTACATAGAGCAGTCGACGCACCCACACACGTACCTTGTGGGGCAGGAGGGCGAGCACCACGCAGGCGAGATAAGTGTCGAGAAACAACTCGAGAAAGAGATTGTCGTAAAGGAAGTGGTTGCTGTTGAAGTCCACACGGTCGCTCGATGGCGCTATCAGGGCAGTGACAATGCCAAGAGTGTACATCATGAAGAAAAATACACCATTGTGTGTAATAGGCTTCAAGAGATATTGTGCTATGCGGCGTAAACTGGACATATAATGGATACCTATGAGTTTTGAATCGCTTTAACCTTGCAAAATTAAGTATTTTCCGCCATATAACCAATTTTTAAATGTTGAATGTTGAGTGATGAATGATGAATTAATGGATGAATGAAGAATTGGTGGAGTGCTGAATGAAAAATAAGAAAGCCAGACTACGGATGAAGTAGTCTGGCTTTCTTTCTATAGGATGGGCATAGCGGCTGCCTATGCAGGTTGCTGCTGCCACATGATGTCTTTGCGATTATTTAGAGCGCCACAGTCCGTGGAGGTTGCAATACTCACGGGCGTAGACGTTCTTGGCGTCGGTCTTGAACTCAGCTACCGGCTTGTCGCTCGGGGTGAGGTATTTGCGCAGCACCTCATTGTTGTCGGTGATGAGCTCGATGAACTGGATGTAGTGAGCTTCTGTCATGGGGTGCTCAACCTCGCCTACGGTGACGCGGTATCCGCCCTCAATCTTCTCCACGACGGGCACGTGCTTCTCAGTGGCAGCGTCGGTAGTGTTCTCCTTGAGCTGCTTGAATCCGCATACGTCCTTGTCTGTGGGGACGATAACCTCTACGATGTTGCCGCACTCTGCGCACTTATATACTTCGTTTCTTTTTGCCATAATGTTTTTGTTGTGTTAAATGTTGTTTGACTTTATATCACTCACAAAGATAACATTCTTTTTCGAAAGAAACAAATAATCGGGCTGTGGCAGTGCGTGTTTTATGATATTTTGGCTAAAAACTATTGTTCATAGTCTTTCTCGGCAATGCACTCCATCTCCACCAACCATTGTGGGCGGCATACCTTGGCGTGGAGCAGCACATAGGGAATGCCGGGATGATGGCTGTCGAGATAGCGTCCTACGGTCTCACGGTCGGCGAAGTCGCGCAGGTAGACGACGAAGTACCGGATGCCGCTCATCTGTGCTCCACCGTCGGCAAGCAGCGCACGGATGTTCTCCAGCAGTCGCGCGGTTTGCCGCTCCACGTCGCCGGGATAGAGCACTTGCCCTTGCTTGTCGATGCTGGCCGTACCCGAGATGTAGTAAATCTCGCGGTTGGGCAGTGTCAGCCGGGTGCCGCGCTCAAAGGCTACGCCGTATTCATGGGTTGGGTTGAGGTGGTCGGGGGCTTGAAGATACTTGAGCTGACTGGGCTCTACGCCTGGCAGCGAGAGAAAGTCGATGGCTACGGTGGCGTGGCGCGTCTCGGAATAGCCGCCGATACCCGTGCTGGCTACATAGTGGGTGGCGGCGGTGAGGCCGTAGCGACGGAAGACATCGTTGCGTGCCCTCACCACACCGTCGTAGTTCACATCGATGTCGGCAACGTAGATCCATGTGCGCACGAGGTTGTCACGGATGCTCATGTCGGTTCCCTTGAGGCTCTGGATGTATCGCTCAAAGAGGGTGAGCGTTTGCAGATAGCTGCTCACGCCCTGCGCCTCGCCGTCGCTGAGGCGCAGACTTTGGAACCGGAAGCCGTCGTCGTTGTGTCCGGCTTCCGCCAACAGAGCGATTTTGCTGCCGTCGGCCGGTGCCTGCTCTATGATCGTGCAAGGGCGCTGGGCGAGACAGTCACGATAAAGCGGAGAAGCCTTCAGCGTGTCATACTGGTTGAGAATGTCGCTGAGAAATACTTTGCAGTAGCGGAGATCGTCGGCCGTCAGCCGGTTGTCGTACAGCCAACTGTTGAGTTGTTGCCTGATGTCGGCTGTCTGTTGTTCCAGGCTGCCTTGTTGTGTCTTGAAGATCTGGTATTGATTCATGATTCAAAGTTTTCTTTTGTCGTGTTGCTCAGGTGTCTTGGAGCTCAGGCATAGCTGTGCATGCCGCTGAGCAGATAGTTCACGCCGAAGTAGGTCATCAGGATGCTCAGAAAGCAGAACACCATATATATATGGTACGCACGCGGGCGCGACAGTCGTGGCAGGCTCTGTGTGTGCAAGGCGATGGCGTAGAGCATGAAGGTGATGAGCGCCCACGTCTCTTTCGGATCCCAACTCCAGTAGCTGCCCCAACTGACATTGGCCCAAATGGCACCGAGGAAGATGCCGATGCCAAGGGTGACGATGGCGGGATAGAGAAACACGCGGCTGACCACCTGCAAGGCCTCTGCCTGACAGGGACGCATCAGCGCGGCAAGCCCACAGAAGAATGTGATGGCGAGAAAGGCATAGCTCATCATCATGAAACTTACGTGGATGCTCAGCAGTGGCGAGTTGAGCACGGGCATCAGGGGACCGATGGCCGGATCCATAAGGCTGATATGACTCACAAGCAGGAAGAAGCCGGAAATGAGAAAGCCGAAGGCGCACATCAGCAAGGTCAAGCCATTGTGGCCGGCAGGCTGTGTGGAGGCAAAGATAAGCACAAAGAGCTGTGCCATCCATGCCACGGCGAGTGTCGTCTCGTAGCCGTTGCCCAAGGGGATGGTGCCTGCTATCATCCAGCGGAGAGCAAGCACGAAGGTCAACAGTAAGAACGATAGCAGGAGCAGAACACGAAGGGGATGCGTCGCCTTGGTGGCGCGCCGTGCCATAAAGACCAAGGTCAGCATTCCCAACGTGAGGTTGAGCATGAAGAGAATCATGGTGTAGGGCAGCCGGTTGTAGATTTTCTCGGCAGTGAGCCTGCTCTTTGAGGGCAGGCTGTTGCCGCCATTGCGTTGTTGATACTTGGCGATGGCGTCGAGTGTGCTGTTCACGGTTGCGAAGTCACCGCGCCGGGCTACCACGAAAAGCGTGGCAAACGTGCGTCCGATGAAGTCGGCATCTTTTCTTGGCAACTCTTTGGGAAACCGCTCAAAGGGTGAGAACCACAGTGTGCGGTGATGGGAGAACGTATAGGGATAGAGCGTGAATGGGGTACCCTGACGTAGTGTCATCATCATCTGCAGCTTGCTGTCGATGTCGGCGCAGGCCTTGTGAAAGGCATCCTTGTTGGTGCCGTGGGCGTAGTCATAGGCGGGTTGCCCCAGGATGTACTCGCCGTCGCGGAAGAAGGCGTTTACGCTGGCGTACTTTCCTATGCCTAATTGCCGGCGCATCTCGCTGCTCTTGATACGAATGAACGGTTCGCCCGACCAGTCCTCGGGGTAGAAAGTCCAGCCCAACAGCACCTGCTCAGCGGTGTAGTCCTTGTAACTGCGGTTGCCATGGATCTTCTGCACGAAGTCGAGGGCATAGGTCTCCGCGGGGCAGATGCGGTTGTTGTACTCCATGAGCAGATTGCCAAAGCGGTCGGCGGTCTCCCGAGGTACGCTGGTCTGGGCGTGGCTGGTGATGGGGACTGCCAGCAGTAATAATATAGTCTTAGTAAGAATAGGGCTGCGCCTTGCTTGCGATGTATTTTCCTTGCTTTCATTAACGGTGCCGCCCAAATGGGACAGCTGTCGGATACTGCGCCGGAACGTGCCCTTGGGGTCTATGAGCAACCAGAGCAATGAGAAAAAGAGCAGGCCGTAGCCCGTGTAGGTGGTGGGGATGCCCCAGCGGTCGCTGCTGACGCTGAGCATCGAGCCGAGGTTGTCGGTGTCGTAGCTGGCTTGGTAGAAGCGGACGCCGTGGTAGACAAAGATCTTGTTCATCGATACTTGGGCGTGGGTGATGGTCTTGCCGTCGGCGATGGAGAAGCGTGTGATGTAGTCTGAGGCGGCGGTAGTGCCGGGATGATTCACCACGTCGAAGCGGTCGAGTCGGACGACAAAGGGCAGTGGCTGGCTCTTGGTCTCGGTCATCGACATCATCTCGCGATAGCTGTCTACCGCTTCGCCTTGCCGTAGATGGAGCGTACCGCTGAACGAGGTGAGGTGGGTGAGCAGGGCACCCAATAATATAATAAGGAGTGATAGGTGGAGCAGCAAGATGTTCCATTTCTTCACGTGTCGCTTGACAATATAAGTGATTCCGCCTGCTGCTAACAGAGCCCACAACAGTGTGAACCACCCTGCGCCATAGATGTGCTCACTGACAAACGGCGTGTTAGAGCAATGCTCCACAACGGTGGCTGCCGCCATGACGACGATGAGAAGCACGTAAAGGGTGAGAAGAGCTTTCTTGATAAACACCATGTTCTGATGATAATGACTAAAAACGACTATGAGTGTGTTGGTATTGTATTGGGCATCATGTATTTTGAAAAAAGAGAAGTCATGCGGCATGACTCAGGGTCTCCCGACTCCTTGCCATGACCGCATGACGAAAAACATGATGTTATATGGCTCGTAAGAATTTCACGACACAGTCGCGATCCTTCTTGCTGAGCTTGTAGAACTTCGCCGCAGCGAAGTAAGCCTGACTGTTTTTGCTGTAGCCATGCCACATGATAGCCTCGATCTCATTGCGCGCACGGCAGTCGTGGAGTCGGTCTTCGGCGCCGGTGTTGGCCAGCGAGAGTCCGCGTCCCCACAGTGGTGTAGTTCTGCACCAGCTGCCGTGAATATCGTTCTTCATGCACAGTTTGTGTTGTACAAAGTCAGAATAAGGATAAATCTTCTGATGTGGATATTTCGGCAGTGGTCTCAGAGTGATGTTATTCGGACTCCAATAGTTGTCGTCGCCGGTCGTCCACTGAGGGCGGTGGCAGTGAACGCAGCCCATGCTCATGAAGAGCTCCTTGCCGCGCTGCACGTCGGCGTCGTTGAGGTCACGGGCGCGTGGGATAGAGAGTCCGCGGTGCCATACCATGAAGTTATAGAACTGGTCGTCGCTCATCTCTGCCTGAAACTTATGCCAAGGGTTGTCGAACTGGTTGGTGCCGGGGCGCAGCAGGTTGTATACCATAGCCTTCACGCTGTCGCGCGAGCCGTCGCCGTAGTAGGGTGAGGTTGGGTCGGCCATGATCTGTTTCAGCACATTCTCGTTCTCCGACATAGCCTTGGCCCAAGCGTTGGTCGTGTAGAGATAGGGGCGGTCGGAGCGCGACACGTTGGTGATGTTCCAAACGGCGTTGGCGCCGGGACCGTCCTGAAGAGAGGCGCGTGTGAGAGCGTAGGTGTAGCGCTTCAACATCTTTTCCACGGGCTTACCCTTTGAGTCGGTACCGGGTACAGAGAACTTATACCAGGCACCGGCCGCCATATCGTTGGCGCCCTTGTCCCAAAAGTTCGGGTTGAGCTCCACGCCGACGGCAGCTTCCTTCTTGTATTGTGCGATGATGGAGTCTTCGGGGATTGCGTCGATCAGTCCTGTTCCGATGACGCCGATCGTCGACTCCAGTCTGACAGCATAGTTGGTCGGCTTCGGGTCGGTGTTGAAGGCGCTCTCTGGGATCGTCACCTCAGGAAAGATAAGATCGTAGGTCTCGCCGTCGGGAAACTTCATTGGCAGACCCGACTCCATGGCGGTGACGTGCTTCCACTCTATCTTGATCTGACTGCCATCGACAGGTGGCAGGAAGGGCGCATTAGAGAGTGTCTGTGGCATGCCCGTCACCTCAGAGATATAGGCACCGTCGTTGCTGCCTTCGGATTTAGGATGGTAGATAGCTAACAGATATCCGTTGCCGTAAGTCGAGGGGTAGGAGGTCTGTCGCTTGCCGTGGCCGTAGCCCGGGTGACAGTCGATGCACGAAGAGCGCAGATAGGCCGGGCCGAGTCCTTTGAAGGGGGCTGTGTTGTCGGTGAAGTTGCGCTCAAAGACAGCCTCGCCGAGTTTGAAGGCCAACTCCAGTTTTTCGTTGTCCTCCACGGCGGGCGTCTCGTCTTCGTAGCAACCGGCAGTGACGTTGTCAGTGGTGCCGAGTTTACCGCCCGGATACCATTCGTCGGCAGAGAAGTTACCCACGGTCTTTCCTACATATTCAGCGTCTTCCACATTGCCCTGCCCGCTGACATCAGGGTCGTTGTCCTTGCAGGCAGACAGCCCCATGGCCATCAGTCCTGCAAGGAGTAAGAGTGATTTATTGGAACGGTAGTTCATTGTTGTGATAATGATTAAATCATTTTCTCTTTCCTCCCTTCTTTTGGGGAAGGAAAGAGAAGGTATCTTATTGTTTCGACATCCATTCGCCGGCAGCCGTGAGATCCTTGTCAAGGGCTTGGATAGCCTTCTGCGCCACGCCCACCTTAGCGTTGTGGATGTTGTTGACAAAGCCGCCTTTCAGCGTCTTGCAGTCCTCTAAGGCGTTGATGGAAGCCTTCAGGTCACTCTCCAGTTGGGCGAGACCTTCGTAGTTGTGGTCCTTCATGAACTGTATGAGCGACTTGCTGGTGTTGCGGCTGTTGTCGTCTGAGCGTCCGCCATAGAGGCTGTTCTCGATAGAGCGGATGTTGTCTTGGAAGTCATAGAACGAGCGCTCGCTGTAGGGCGACTCGATATAGTTCTCGTCTTCACCGGAGTAGGGGTTGCCAATCTTCGTGTTGGCTACCTCGTCGCAGATGTTCTCGCAGCCAGCGATGATGATGGCGTTCATGGCAGCCTCCCAAGTGCGGTAGGTGCTACCGGCGTTGCCTGCTGCTAAGAAGTTCTGTCCATAGGAATAGTCACCGCCATTGACGGTGGTAGTATACTCCAGTTCTTTCATGCGCTTCTTGTGCTCTTTGGGCGCGTTCTCGTTCCATGCCACTTCCATCTGCCAGCATTTGTCGCGCAGGTCAAGGGCGACGACCTTGGCGAAGACCAGTTCTTCCTCACCGGTGACGTTGGCGTTGATCTTTGTGAATGCCTTGTCGGTCTCGTTGGCCTTCAGAGCGGCGAGCGTGCGGTTGGCACCGTTGCGGAAGAGCACAAACTCGATGCCGTGGAAGCCAAGTTGCGTCTCACCGAGCACAGTGACGTCGTTGTCCTCCTCCATCTGCTTCACCTGATCCTTGTTCTTCAGTGTCGTGGCGAGCTTGCTCACGTTGAGCGGCCATGTGTCGATGTGCGGGTCGATACCGAAGTCAGTGGCGGCACCGAAGAGGAAAGCCTCGCTGCCCTCGTAGTAGGAGCGTGCTTTCTTGAAGATCTCGCAAGTCTGGTTGATGTCACTCTGTGTGAGCGTACCGGCTCGGAACTTCGTTAAGTCGTTGTCGAGCAGCGTATAGAGGTTAGTCGTTTCCTCAGCGAGATACTTATAGGTGCTGTTCACCGTGTTGGTCACATACTGCTCGCCGACTGCTTTCATCTCTTTCTGCGCGTTGGTGAGTCCGGCAGTTTCGCCGTTGTCGTTGTTGTCGTCGCTGCACGATGACAGTCCGGCTGTAGTAAGAAGGGCTGCTGCGAAGAGCAGCGCATACTTAGTAATTTTTCTCATTGTGATGTATTTGTTGGTGATGTATTTGTTTACGATGATTATAGGGTTACAGGAAGAATGCCTCATAAGCGATACCGATGTTCAGGCTGGGCTCGTTGTTGTACTGGCTTTTGAGGAAGCGGTAGGAGTAATCGGCCTTGATGGCAATCTGCTTGATGGGATAATAGTTGAAGCCGAAGGTAATAGCCTGCTTCTTCGTGTATTCGTAGGTGGGCTCACCTTTGGCCGGAATATACGAGTTGTAGTAGTCGTAACGGCCAAAGAGATAGAATTTCTGCTGGTCGGCGTGCAGCTTCTGAATCTGTGAGAAGATGTCGTAGCCGGCTTCCACGCCGATAGCTACGGCATTCTTTCCCACATAGCTCTTGTCGTAGGGCGCATTGTTCGACGTGCGGTTGATCTTCACGGTGCTCAGCGTCTTGGCGTCGCTCAGATAGCCGTAGTCGGCCTGGCCGCGTACGATCCAGTTATATTTATGAAAGGTAAAGTCGAAAGAACCGAAATATACGCTGCCCTTGATGTTGTCGTAGGTCTTCTTGCCCAACTTTTCGCCCTGAGTGTTATAGTTGTCACCTTCCATATCGTGAGGGAAGGTGTTGTGCATCGACTGTCCGTAGTATCCGCTCAGTCCCAATCGCAGGCCGTCCATGGCGTAGTAGTCGAGGCGGGCTGCAAAGCCGTATTTGTTGGCCACCTTATATTCAAAGGGGCTTCCGGCACCGTCATTGATCCATCCGTCGCGGCTGAACTTAAAGCCGTCGAGTCCGGCAAGTAGCTGAGCCTCGTAGCGGAACTTCCCGGCGCGCCCCCAGAAGCTCACGCCCGTGTCATGCCAGGTCGAGGGCAGAATGGTGTACTCGCCTTGCGGGCGATAGACGGTGAAGAAGTTGAGTGGCTCGTGGTGGGCGTTGAGCAGTCCCACAGGTACGACGATATGTCCGGCGCGGATGTTGGCCCAGCGTGCAAAGCTCTTTTGCAGCCAGAACTGCTCCAGTTCCACCTCGCCGCCCTTCTCGGTTTCTGTCTCCCATTCTCCGCTCTCCTCGTATTCCTGCTCTACCGACGAGCCGGTGCCGGTATGCTCAAACTCAATCTCTGAGCCCATTGTCCAGCCTTTGCCGAAGTCATAGCCCAGATAGATGACAGCGTGAGGAATGTCGAAGCGTCCGTGGCTTGGGTCGTTCTTATACTGACTTGCGCGTGAATAGCGGTAGACATTGTCGCTGTAGAAATTGCGGCTGTAGGCTGCCTCGCCGTATCCGCCCACGCTCAGTCGGTGACCGCCGGCGTGATTCATCACAGAGTCAGCAGCGTTGACCTGAGCCTGCATGGGCAGGGCAGCGAAGGCGAAAGCCAAAGACAGCAGGCTTGTTGAGAACTTCTTTTCCATCATGTGTTACTGTTGATATTTTTTTTCAGGTGCAAAGTTACGGAATATAGGGAATGTTGGCAATACCTAAAAATCGTGAAATCAGTAAACACCCTTGATATCCTTATTATTGGGGATATAAGAGACTGCGCTTTTCCTACAACATCAGTGTTTACGATGAAACACTTCTTTCACATGGTTGTAGTCTCAATGCCATTAGCTGTTAATGAATCCTTAATATTTGTGACCTAAATTTGCAGTGTCATTCGTATAGCGATACTTGTCGTTCCGATATTTTTCGCAAAGATTGTAGTTGATTTGGTTTCAGGTTGATGATGACTAAAAGGGGCTTTACTTATTTTTAGGTATTGCGTGACTGGGAGAAAATGTGTAATTTTGCAAGCAGCGAACAAGAATCGGCAAAGACAATGAAAAACGTGAAGATGTATGAGGCGGGCGACAAGATGATCTCGGTCATCCGCGACAACTATAATATCCTGCAGGCGATGAACTCCTTTGGCATCTACCTCGGCTTTGGCGACAAGACGGTCGACGAGGTGTGCAAGGAGCAGGGAGTGGATACCTATACTTTCCTGACCGTCATCAACTATACGGTCAACGGCTACGAGGATAAGCTCGGCGCGGACAGGATCTCCATTCCCACGCTGCTCAAATACCTGCGCGCCAGCCACGACTACTATCTCGACTTCCAGTTGCCGATGATTCGACGTGAGCTCGCTGACTCGCTCGATGAGAAGGATAACCTCGCACGGCTCATCCTCAAACTCTATGACGAATACGCACATGGCGTGACTGTACACATGCGCTATGAAGAGAACCATGTGTTCCCTTATGTGCAGAAGCTGCTTGACGGCGAGATGTCCGACACCTACGACATCGATACTTATTCCAAACACCACAACCAACTCGACACGAAACTCAGGGAACTCAAAAACATCATCATCAAGTATCTGCCTGCCGACGGACCGCACAACAACAAACTTATGGCCACACTCTATGATATATATAATAATGAGGAGTGGCTCCACCTCCACTGCAATGTGGAGAACGACATCTTTATTCCGGTCATCCGTCATCTCGAGAACCAGCGAAGGCATCAGGGCGTAGAGCTCAGCGCCATTCCCGGCATGGTAAAACATGAGGGCAATGACGACCCGTTGAGCCAGCGCGAGCGTGATGTCATCGTAGCGCTGGTGCAGGGTATGTCCAACAAGGAGATTGCCGACTATCTGTGCATTTCCACCAACACGGTCATCACCCACCGCCGCAATATCGCCAAGAAGCTGCAGATCCATTCACCGGCAGGTCTGACCATCTATGCCATTGTCAACAAGTTGGTGAGCATAGATCAAACCATGAAATAGAAGGGGTCAAAAAAATACGCTGAAACTCTCAACGAGCTCCAGCGTATAGCCTATGTTTAACTAAAAATCCTTTTCAAATCAAACGTCAACCTCACGGTCTCCGTTATCATCCGTTAAACAATCTATCAAATCTACCTTAAACCTAATAACTAAAAACCTAAATCTATTACTACTAACCTAAACAATCTATTAACCTTTTGACATGTGCAAAGGTACTATGATTTTCTCGTTCCCACAATATTTTCTGTGATAATTAAGAAGAATAAAGTCTTTTGTTGATGTAAATCAATGGGTGTTTGTGTACACATAATAAAATATCACAGAATCGTTGGTTGTTGGGCATTCTTTTCGTAACTTTGTCTTAGTAATACAGAATAAAACTATGCGCGTACTCATTGTCAACACCAGCGAAAAGACCGGGGGAGCTGCCGTGGCCGCCAACCGGCTGATGGAAGCACTCAACAACAACGGTGTGAAGGCTAAGATGCTTGTGGCCGACAAACAGACCGGCAATATCACGGTGGTGGAGTTGCCTCATCCGGGACGCCACCGCCTCCACTTCCTTTGGGAGCGGTGGTGCATCTTCTGGCGTCTCCACTTCAAGCGTGACCATCTCTTCGAGATCGACACGGCCGGTTCTGGCACCGACATCACCTCACTGCCCGAGTATAAAGAAGCGGATGTGATCCATCTGGCGTGGATCAATCAGGGGATGCTCTCACTGAAAGATATCAACAAGATACTGGAAGACGGCAAGCCGGTGGTGTGGACCATGCACGACATGTGGCCTGCCACGGCTATCTGCCACTACGCTCTGTCATGTTCCAACTTCACGACGCATTGCCAGCACTGCAGGCTCTTGCCCGGTGGCGGCAGTAAGCACGACCTGTCTTATAAGGTATGGGAGCGTAAGGCAAAGATATTGGGTAAGCACGCCATCAAGTTCGTGGCTTGCAGCAAGTGGCTCGCCGGTGAGGCCCGTAGCAGCCGCCTGCTCATGGGACAGGACATCACGGCCATTCCCAATCCTATCGACACGCGCGTGTTCCGTCCCGGCGACCAGCGCCAGGCACGGCTGAGCATGCATCTGCCTCTTGATAAGAAACTGATTCTCTTCGTCTCGCAGCGCGTGACCCAAACGATCAAAGGTATGGACTATATGGTCGAGGCCTGCAACAAACTCGTGGAAAGCCATCCTGAGCTGAAAGAGCAGTGGGGCGTGGTGGTCATGGGAGGACACGCCGACGAGATAGCGGGGCGGTTCCAATTGCCTGTCTATCCCTTGGGCTATGTCAACAACACGCGGGCTATCGTGCAGGCTTATCAGGCAGCGGACGTTTTCGTGATACCGTCGCTGAGCGATAACCTGCCCAACACCATCATGGAGGCACTGTCCTGCGGTGTGCCGTGCGTAGGATTCAATGTGGGCGGCATTCCCGAGATGATCGACCACCAGAAGAATGGCTACGTGGCCAAATACAAGTCGGCCGACGATCTCGCGGCAGGTATTTACTGGACACTGCATGAGGCCGACTGCCGGCAGCTCAGCCGTGAGGCGGTGAACAAGGTGGAGCGCAACTACAGCCAGCAGAATGTCGCCGTGAAATATATAGAGGTATACACCAACGCCATAGCTCAAAAAACATTCAGGATATGATCAGGTTTACGGTTGTCACCATCACTTATAATGCGGCTCCCGTGCTGCAGCCCACACTCGACAGTGTGCTGGCACAGAGTTACGCCAATGTGGAGCATTGGATCATCGACGGCAAGTCGACTGACAACACCGTGGCGATGGCTGAGGACTATCGTCGGCAGGCTGAGCTGCAGGGAAGCAGTCACGTGGTCTGTATACAGAGTGAGTCCGACCGTGGTCTCTACGATGCGATGAACAAGGGACTGGCGCTGGCTACGGGCGACTATATCGTCTTTCTCAATGCCGGTGACACCTTTGCTTCGGCAGGCACGCTACAGCATGTGGCGGAATGCGTGAAGCCCGACGAACCGTTGCCCGGGGTGCTCTACGGCTTTACCGACATCGTGGACAGTGAGCGCCGCTTCATAGCGCACCGCCGTTTGCAGCCGCCTGCCCATCTGTCGTGGCGCTCGTTTTGCCGGGGTATGCTTGTCTGCCATCAGGCGTTCTATGCTCGGGCTGACATCGCGAAGAACAATCCCTACGATCTTCGCTACCGCTTCTCGGCCGATGTGGACTGGTGCATCCGTGTGATGCATGAGGCACAGCGCCGCCATCTCAAGCTCGTGCGCGTCAACGAGGTCGTGGCAAACTATCTCGACGGGGGCGTGACGAACAAGAACCATCGCGCCTCGCTCATCGAGCGCTTCCACGTCATGGCCCGACACTACGGTCTCGTCACCACGTTGCTCATGCACCTGTGGTTTGTGGTGAGAAGAAGATAGAGGAGACATCATCTCTACTCATGGGTACACGAAATGGATAGAAAGTGCGGGCTTAATGTCCTTCCTTCCCTCAGAATGGCAATCCGTTACCTTTATCTTGGTGGTATGTCATCCGTTTTTTCTTGACAAAAGTCTGTTCGCTGCAACTCTCAATGTAGAGAGCGGCGAACAGACTTTTTTGTTTGTGAAGCAGGCCAAAGTGGACTGTTTCTTTGATTTTTGCCTGAAGAAGGTGTCATCTCAGTGAGATTACTTGGTCATCTCGGTTGTTTTTAGCGATCAAAAAGGTGAGATGATGCGGTCATCTCGCCTTTCTGATAGAAAATTCTCTAGAGAATTTTTGGTCAGAAAGGTACTTTGACAAGACCGTAAAATCGTGTGTTTTTATAACTGTCTGATTATTAGTGTGTTGTAAAATATTCCAAAAATCGCGAAATTGAAGCTGACTCTGCTTTTGTTTTCAACGAGCGCCTTCTCGTGCCCTGTTTTTTGTCAGTTTATCCAACAATTATTGCAAAGTGTTGGAGCCGCAAGGGTAGAGTAGTGGCATTGCTGCTGAAAGAATAGAATACTCTTTTCTTTCTAAAGTTTTTAAGGAGATGTTTTGTTATCTGTTTTTTTATTCTTAATTTTGCTCATGACGATCAGTTAGTATCCGTCACTTGAGCAGTAATAGGTAGAATATATTTAGAATTCTCCTGTGCATCAATGAGTAAAGTACGCTATGGAACAGACAGAAGTAAACAACCTGCCTAATTTTGGTAGCCTTTCACCAGATCTGTACTCTAAGGTGATGGCAAGCATACAAGATGTGAAGGGACAACCAGTCATCCTTGACAAAGATGTTGCTATACTTTATGGGGTAGGGACGAGAATTGTCAATCAAGCTGTCAAAAGGAATCAGGAACGATTCCCTAAGACTATCGTTTCCAACTTTCAGAGGATGATGTCAAGAACTTGAAATCACAAAATGTGATCGCAAGTTGGGGTGGCAGACGAACGCTTCCCTATGCTTTTACCGAGAAGGGACTTTATATGCTTGCCACCGTGCTTAAGAGCAAACAGGCAACAGAAGTAACCTTTGCCATCATCGAGACTTTTGCTAAGGTGCGAAGTCTGAAAAGCGAATTGGTCGCTTTGCATCAAGAAAAAGACAAAATTAGGCAAGGCGAGAAGATGCATCACTTTAGTGAATTACTTTCTGACATAGTGATGCCGGACTTAGAAACGACAGAGACAGAGTCAACGCTGGAACTGAACTTCTTTATTGGTAAGATAAAGCATACTGTGAAACGCGTAAAGAAAAACAATGGTACAGACCGAGAAGAAGACAAATAAGATGGAAGTACTGAGACTCAGAGATATCTACATATCTGAGTGTGCATAAGTTTCTTGCGAGGGGCTCGTCCTGTGGAGCTTATATGGCGACTACGTCTTCGTGAGCTCTATATATAATAAGGAGTCCATCTCTGTTCTTCAGTGGCTCTGTGTGAGCATAAAAAAGCGGGCTCAAGCGTTTCCTGATGCGAAAGAAACGCTTGAGCCCGCTTGTTATGGGGTATTCGATTAGACGCTTATGCGCATCTGACGATCATGCCGGGACGCACGCGCTGGGTCTTGCGGAAGCCGTTGAGGCGGCAGAGCTGATCGACAGAAATGTTGTTTTTCTCGGCAATAGACTCCAGAGAGTCGCCCTTGATCACCTTGTAGTAGACGCGCTCGCTGCTGTCGTTGCCGGCATAGCTACCGCTGACCTCTTCACTGCTGTAACCGCCATTGCCCACTTTGCCGCGGGCACGTGTGGCAAGGTCAGACTCTGAGTCGTAGCGGCGGCGGTTGAAGACATAGTAGTCGCCCGTGACATCCTGGTTGCGGAAGTCGAACATCAGGGCTGGGTTGAGGGCTACGCCGCACAGACGCGTCTCGAAGTGAAGGTGAGAACCTGTGCTTCGGCCGGTGTTGCCGCCCAGGCCGATAGGCTCGCCGGCGCGCACTTGCTCGTTCTCACTGACAAGCTGCTTGGAGAGGTGGCCGTAGATGGTCTCAAGGCCATTGGGGTGACGGATGACGACATAGTTGCCGTAGCCACTGGCCTCGTAGCGCACGATGCGCACCTTACCGGAGAAAGCGGCACGGATAGTGTCGCCGATATATACTTTGATGTCCAGGCCTTTGTGCATACGCCCCCAACGACTGCCGAAGTTACTGGTGACGACGCGGCTCGACGTGGGCATGCAGAAATGACGAAGGTTGATGACGAAAGAGTCGGGAAGCTCGGTGGCGCGATGTGCGTAGCGGTTGTCCCACTCATCACCGTAGAGCTTTGCTGCGGGAGACTGCAGGTTCTCTTTCTCTGCGAAATGGCTGACCTCAATAGAGTCCAATTTCTTGGCGCGGCGGTCGATAGGGGCTTGTCGTGCCAGCAGATCCTGTCCTAGGACGGGCTCCGCCGCTAAGGTGAATAGTACGGATATTGCGAATGATTTTATTGCCGATCTTAATGTCATAAAGTTATTTTCTTTCTATCATAGGTTTAAGCCTTCAAGAGGAAACGAATTCCTAACTGTGAAATGAGTGTATCATACAACAATACATCAAAACGAATGAAGACGTTACAAAGATAATAAAAATGCGGTAAAATTGTTACTTGACGCTTGCCTTTTATTGTCTCTTTAACACAATCCGCTGACTTTATGTGTCTGTTTAACAAATATTTCGACGGTGTTAACGCAAACAAAGAGCACGAAGGGTGGAAAATTGTGACAATTTGATAGTACCACGGCCGTCATGCTCTTTGGTGGGGGTGATACCAATATCCGTGTCTACTCTTATGCATGGATATTCATGTGGAAGAGTATAGCAACGGATCATATAGGTTAGAAGAACCCTTGGTCGTTGTCCTTATTGTCGAGCTTCTTTTGTACATGATTCTGCTTGCCTGAGAAGAGGTTGTAGCTCAGCGTGATGCAGAACGTGCGCTTTTGGCTCGAGACGCGGTTCCATCCATGATTGTCGAGCACGTCGTTGTCGAGGATGCTGTTGGTGTATTTGGCCGCGGCAAAAGGAAAGATACACAGCAGTCCCACCATAAGTTGTTTGTGCTGGTAGAAGACCATGATGCTTTGCGTGTTCTCCGCTGAGTTGATGAAACTGCCGCTGAGCATCTTATGCGGGATACGTTGGTAGTACTCAGCCCCCCAGTCGCCCTTACGGAAGTCTACCGTCCAGGCCAGCGGCATATAATGATGGTGGTGGGTGCCGATGATGTTACTCTTTTCCTTCTGCCAGCGATAGCCGCTCTCTATCTCCATTACGAGCAGGTCGTTGCGGAAAGGTTTCAGTGTCAGTGAGCCGGTAAAGCCATAGTCGAGCAGGTAGTCGCAGTTCTCATCGCGTCCCACGATGACACGCTCGTCGCCTACTGTCTGCCACTGGTAGTAGGTGCTGAAGTCGTCGTCAATCTTTTTGGTTTCGGCAGAGATGTCCATGTTGAGCCACGGGGTGTTGAGTGAGTAGGTGAGACTGAGCTCTTTAGCCAGTGCGCTCTTCAGCCAAGGGTTGCCCTGGTAGAGCAGTCCGGGGATGGTCACTGTGCTGTTGTTGCTCAGGCTGGAGATGCCCGGCGTGATGGTCGACATCTTACCGTGCAGTCGCAGTGCACCGTTCTTCACGGGGTAGGTGAGCAGGGCGTCGGGAGTGAAGTAGAGCTTGTGGAAGCGGGTGTCGTCGTTGTGTGTGCTGACATAGGTAGCACCGAGGCTCATGCGGTAGCCCATCTTGGCGAGTTTGCCGTTGAGCTGTGCGTAGGCATAGTGCTTGTCGTCAGTGGCGTGGTAGGAATATTCTTGGTAATCGGACAGCATGTTGCTGATGCGATAGTCCGATTTGGCCAACGTGGCGCGGTAGCCGAGCGCGAGCTGCGTGCGGCCCCAGTTCTTGGTGTAGGCAGCCTCGCCGATGAGCGAGTATTTGTTGTTGCGTTGCCGCATATTATCATTGAGGGTCTGCTGGCTTTCGTCGGCCTGGAGGTTGTGTACGTGCTGGTTGTTATGGAAGAGGGTTCCGACGGCGTTGAGCATGATTTCGTGCCCACCGGGCAGTTTGCGGTCGAAGTAAAGATCGATCGAGGGTGAGAAGCTGTTGCGTCGCTGTCGTTTGTCCTGAGAGCCGTTTTGCCACAGTGGATTGCCTTGTGCAGTGACGATCATGCCGCTGTTCCAGAACCAGGTGAAGATGGTCGGTGTAAACTTGGCCTGGAAGTTGAGACTGTCGCCACGGGTATAGAGGTATTTGAGATTGAAGTCGTGATGGGCATAGCCGAAGTGGTAGGTGCCACTATAATCGTATGTGGCCTGCTGTCCTCTGTCGTTGAAGGTATAGACATCCTGCTCATTGCAGTTGGGCGCGTTGCGGAGCTCGAGTGAATAGTCGAACGAGAACTGGTGGTGTCTGTGGTTGTACTTGGCGTAGACGTTGGTGTTGTTGAATCCAGCCTTTGTGCCCTGCCACACGTCGAATCCCAAGGCATAGCCGTTCTCTGCGGCACGTGTGTGGATGTCGAGCACAGTGCCGGCCTCGGCATAGCGTGCCGGTGGCACTACATAGTAGTCTACATTGCGGATGTCTTTGGGTTGCAGGGCTTTCAGGTCGTTGTCGCTGACCTCGATGCCGTTGATGAGAATCGTCAGCGACTTGCCCGAGAGGGTGGCGAGCTTGCCACTAAGAAGGTCGATACGCAGGCCGGGGAGGGTAGCTATGAGCTGCTGGCCTTGGCGCGAAGCCTTGATCTGCTCTTCGGAGAAGGTGTAGACATTGCGGTCCTCGCGCTCCACCTTGCGCCGGCCTTTCACGGTCACCGTTTTCAGGCTGTAGGCATCGGGCCGCATCGTCAGCACGCCGGCATTGGCTGTAGTGAGGTGACGGACAAGCCGGTGGTAGCCCACGCTGGTGAGGCTGACGAGCACGTCGGTGGCCCGGCAGGGGATGACGAAGTCGCCGGAGGCCGTCGTCACGCCGCCATTGATGAACGACGAGTCGCGCGGACTGAGTACGGCAACGTTGACAAACTCCATGGGCTGCCCCTTCTCGTCGACGACGCGTCCCATGAGCTTACGGTCTTCCTTCTGTGTGCATTCCACGAAGATCATGTCGGGCAGCAGGTGTCCCTTGCTGTCCTGTCCTTCGCCTTTGACCACTTTCATGCCGATGGGGTAGAAGCCGATGAGCTGATGGATAGCGTCGGGCACGCTCTGGCCCTGCACGTCGGTGGTGACCTTGAAGTCCTCGAGGTCGTCGTAGGCGAAGTTGATGACATAGCGTCTGGTGGCGGTGCTCAGATAGCGCAGGGCATCGGACATGGAGGTGTTGCGAAAAGAATGGGTGATGGTCTGAGCGCCGATCCGGCCGCCGAGAAGACACAGAACGGCGAGGAGTAAAAGCTTGCATTTCATCGGTCGGTTCCTCCTGCTGCTTCCAAGACGAGAGCGTCGCCGTTGAGTGTGACGTGGATGTGGTCGAACTGGTTGAGCTGCTCTACCACCTGCGCGGCATCATATTGTTTGTTCCAATTGAAATAAAGGCGGATGCGGGCGGCCTCGTCGCTGCGAATCTCTGTTTTCAGTCCATAGTAAGCTGCCGTCTCGTTGAGGATGTTGCCCACCGAGACGTTGACAAACTGCTTCATGCCGGTTGCGGCCTGTGGCTGTGCCTTGATGGTGTCGCGAGTGGCCGTGGCAGTCTTCACCGTTGCTGTGGGCTGTGTGGGCTTCACCACTACTTCCTTCCGTGTTGCCGCGCTGTGTCGGCTTACAAGGCTGATGGCAGCCAAGGCCAGTCCTGAGACGCATACGAGTGCGATGAACACGGCGGCCACCTGCCGCCACAGTGCCATGTGACGGCTTCCCGGCATATAGCGTTGCTGGAACCGAAGCAGGGCCGCTTCCGTCTCTGCTTCATCGGGGTGACTGTCAGAAGTGTGTGACTCGCGGAATGCTGTAGCGGTGTCGCACATCAGCCGGTAGTATTCGCGGCAGTCCTTGTCGGCGAGCACGTCCTGCCATTCGTCTTGGGAATAGTGGTCAGGCTGCTCCATCATCTTGATGAGGCGTTCAATCTTGTCCATGGTCTTGTTTGTTTTGTAGTTTTTCTTTGAGTGAGTCCAAGGCTTTGCGGATACGTTTGTATACGGCTGTCTCGCTGATACTTTCCGTTTTGGCAATTTCGGCATAGGAAAGCTGCTGGTCGTAGCGCTGTGTGAGCACGCGGCGACTGGTGTCGTCGAGTTCATGTTCGATGATGTGTCTTACGTTGCCGATGCGTTCCTCCATGTCCTTAGCATTGTCGCTGATTTGACTGTCGAGGAGATAGAGTCTCTGGAGGCGTTGCTGGATGGTGCGGTTGCGCAGCTGGTTGAGGCAGCGGTTGCGCACGGCGGTCATCAGGAAGGCGCGCGCCGTGGGGCCCGTGGGGAGGATGTCCTTGTCCATGAGGGCGGAAAAGACTTCGCCCACGGCATCCTCGCTCTCCGCGTCGTCGTGGAGGAGCAGCTGCGCCAGCCGTATCATGTCGGGATAGTGCTGGCGAAACAGTTGTGCGATGGTCTCGTTGTTATTCATTCACCTATCTATACACATGAACTGTGAGAAACCTAACCAAGTAACAAGTTTTTTATATCACACAGAGCCACAGAGAACACAAAGAAGGCTACGCCTTATGGAGTACACAGAGAGTCGCTCGGTGAGAATTCTCTGTGTACTCGTAAGCCATTATGGCTCCAACTTTGTGTCTCTGTGACTCTGTGTGAGATATAGTCGCTGATGGTTACATCATGCTCTTTTCTCTCTGTTATCCGCTATGCATGGTTGTCGTCGCTATTGTTGTCGTCCTTGACGATCTTCGGTCCGCGCACCTTGTCGGCTTTGGTCAGTCCGCTGGTGATCTGTATGTTGATGCCGTCGCTCAGTCCTGTGGTCACGCGCTTCTTGGTATAAGTCTTCTTGTCGCCGGTGCTGTGGATGATATATACATAGGTGTTGTTGCCTTGGAACTCAATAGCACTCTCGGGTACGGTGAGCACCTGGTTGGCCTGAGCCAGTACGATCTCTGCCGTGGCACTGTAGCCCGAGCGTATCTGTGCGCCGCCGAGTCCGTGCAGGGCTGCCTTAATCTCAAACTGGTTGGTGCCGTTGGCCTCAGTAGCTTTTGGTGAGATATACTCCAGCGAGGCTTCAAGCTTCTCGTCCTGCAGAGCGCCGATGGTAATGCGCATGGGCATGCCCGTGACAAGCTGTCCCACTTCTGTCTCGTCGACATTGCCGCGGAAGATGAGGTCGTTCATGTCGGCCACCGTGGCAATGGTCGTTCCGTCGTTGAACGTGTTGGAGAGGATGACGGTGTTGCCGACCTTCACCGGTACGTCGAGGATGAGGCCGCTTACCGTGGAGCGTATCAGCGTGCTGCTTGTACTGGCGTTCTCGGCAGAGACGCCGTCACGCACCACCTCTAAGTTCTCGTTGGCTGCGCGCACCTCCTCGTCGGCCTGCTGCAGTGCTTTGCGCTTTTGGTCATACTCGTCGCCGGAGACCAGTCCTTTGTTGTAGAGCGTCTTCATGCGGTCGTAGTCGATCTTGGCCTGACGCGCGTTGATACCTGCCAAGCGGATGCGTGCCTGTGCCGAGCTGAGCTGCGACTCGTCGGGGATGACCTTCACCTTGGCGATGACCTCACCGGCCTGTACGTGCTGTCCGGCTTCCTTATAGAGCTTGACGATGATGCCGGAGATCTGCGGCTTGATGTTGATCTCGTTGCGGGGCTCTATCTTGCCCGTGATGACAGTGGTCTTGCGGATGTCCTTTAGCGCAGGTGTGAACTCCTCATAGGCTACGGGCTGTGGCTGGCTCTTCATCCACAGGAAAACGAATGTGGCAATAAAGACAATCAGAATGATGCCTGCCACGATAAACTTACTGTACTTCCTCATTATATATTATTTTATTGTTTTACGTGTTGTGGGGGCTATTCATCCCTCATGGCGTCGACCGGCTTGATGCTCATGGCGCGGACGGCGGGTGCCAGTCCGGCCAGTATGCCGAGGACACAGAGCAGGGCCATGGCACCTACGGCTGTCCAAAAGCCCACCTGGAAATGTGCTTGCACGATGCCGTCGGTGGTGTTGCCCATCTCCAAGAGCTGTAGCACTGCCACGGCAAAGAGGATGCCGCTCATGCCGGCTACGATGGTCAGCACGATGCTTTCGGTGATGATTTGCGAGAGTACCATGCGTGGCGTGGCACCAATGGCGCGCCGGATGCCGATTTCGACGGTGCGCTCACGCACCGTCACCATCATGATGTTTGATACGCCGATGGCTCCGGCCAGCAACGTGCCGATGCCTACGAGCCATACCAGATAGTTCACACCTTTGAACAGACTGTCGACCATGCCGAAGAGCACCTCGGTATTGAACACGGTGATGCCTTTCTCGTCTGTCGGGTCGACATGATGCTCGCGGGCAATAATGCCACGGATGCGGCTGCTGAGTTTGCTGAGCACCACGCCGGGACGGCCTGTGAGACTGATGATGTCTACTTGGTCACCGAGATTATAGGTCTGTTGCATGAGCGTGATGGGCAGGATGACACTCTCCTCGGCCGAACCGTTGATATTCATATTACCAGAACTGTAGTCCACGCCGACGACATTGTAGTAGAGCGAGTCGATACGCACGAGCTGTCCGCAAGGATTGCCGCCGCCGGGGAAGAGCGTCTTATAGATCTTCTTACCAAGCACGCATACCTTGCGGTGCTGCGCCATGTCCATCGGGTTGATATACCGGCCATAGTAGAGGCTGGGTTGCTCCACCTTGGCGTAGTCGGGTTCTACTCCTTTGACGCTGGCCGTACTCTTCTTGTCACCGAAGACGACCACGCTGCCCCAGCGTGCCACCATCGGCGTGACCACGTCGAGTTCGGGTACCTGTGCTTTCAGTCGGTCCACATCTTTGTAGACCATGTTCCACTGCCGTCCCTTTCGGAAACCGTCGTAGGGTTTGGTCGTCGGTTGGGCAAAGACGAGTGCAGAGTTAGTGGCAAAGCCCTCGAAGTTCTTGCTCAATAGGTCTTTCAGTCCGTCGCCCCCACCGATGAGGGCTACGAGCATGAACACGCCCCAGAACACGCCGAAGCCTGTCAGAAATGACCGGCTCTTGTTGCGTGTCAGCGTGTCGAGTATCTCGCGGTAGGTGTCTATGTCAATTCTCATAATTCATCACTCATTATTCCACATTGAATTCATTCATCATTCATCATTCATCATTCAACATTGTTTAATGCCTCTATGGGTCGTATGCGGGCGGCTTTGCGGGCGGGGATGAGACCGGCAATCGTACCGGCGACCACCATGACCACCAAGACCTCTATGCATACGTCAAATCCTACCGTGGGGTTAAGGAACATCGTCGCTTTGAACAGTCCCGCGTCCACCTGCTCGTGACCGATGGTGGCATCCATATACTCATTGGCAGCAATGCCGCAGAGCATGCCGATATAGCCAAAGAACGTGGTGATAATAACGCTCTCGGTGATAATCAGGCGGAGGATGGAGGCGGGTGTGGCACCGATGGCCTTACGGATGCCAAACTCGCGCGTGCGCTCCTTGACGGTGATGAGCATGATGTTGCTCACGCCTACGATGCCCGACATCAGGGTGAACAGGCCGATGATCCACAGCGCCTTGCGGATGATGCCCATACCCATGTTCATCTGCATGGCTTGCGTGAAGCGGTTCCATATCCACACGGCGTCCTCGTCGTCGGGGGCGGCGTCGTGGTTGGCGTTGAGCGTGGCCTTGTAGCGTTTCTCAAAAGCTTCGTTGTCGGCTTGGGTCTGTAAGCCATGGAACGAGAAGTTGATGTTGTCGACTTTATCCCCCATCTGATAGATGATGCGCAGTGTGGAGAACGGAAGGTAAGCATTGGCGTTCATGCCGGTCTGGTCGCTTTTTGTGATGCCCACCACACGGAAGGCGAGGCTGTCCATCTTCACGTACTGTCCGACGAGAGCTGCCGGGTCGTGCTCGTTAAGCTCCTTGGCCTGATCCTCGTTGAGCACGATGACCTTGCGCTGCTGGCTGTTGTCCACGTCGTTGATGAAGCGTCCGTGGAGCATCTCTATCTTGTTGATGCGCGCGTGCAGTGGCGCTACACCGTCGATCTCGGTGCTGAGGTAGTCCTCGCCGTAGGTGATGGTGGCCCTGGCGTGGCGTATCTGTGCGTCCATGCTGTCGACGTTGGCAGAGAACTTCTGTCGGGTGCTGGTGACGTCCTTGTCCTGCAACTGTATCTGTCGGCCCTCTTTCAGTCCCTTGTATTCCTTGGAGGTTGTACCGCCACCCACCGACATGGAGTTGTCGAGGAAGCGTCCCGAGTTACTCTCCGTGGCGTTGATAAGTCCGTTGCCGGCACCGAGCAGGAAAATGAGCATGAAGATACCCCAGGCCACGGCAAAGCCTGTCAAGGCCGTGCGCAGCTTGTTGCGTCTGACGGTTGCCCATATTTCTTCTAAGAGGTCAATCATAAGCTTTTGTAATGGTGTTATATTGTAGGTGGTGTAGGTAGTGTAGGTAGTGTAGGGAGCATCTACTTCATCACGCCATTGATCCCGAACGGCGAGGCGTGGTGGTCAAAGTTCTCCTCAATCTTTCCGATGAGTCCGTCTTTGATGTGGATGATCTTATTGGTCTCGTTGGCCACACCGCTCTCGTGAGTGACGACGACGATGGTCTTGTGCTCTTCCTCGTTGAGAGCTTTGAGCAATTCCATCACTTCCACACTCGTCTTTGAGTCGAGAGCACCGGTGGGCTCGTCGGCAAGGATCACCTTGGGGTTCGCGATAAGAGCGCGTGCGATGGCCACACGTTGCTTCTGTCCGCCCGACATCTCGTTGGGATAGTGGTCGGCCCAAGGCAACAAGTCGAGGCGCTCGAGATATTCCAATGCCATCTTATGGCGTTTGCGTCGCGACACGCCTTGGTAGAAGAGTGGGAGCTCCACGTTCTCCACGGCCGTCTTGAAGCCGATGAGGTTAAAGCTTTGGAAGATGAAGCCGATGAAGTGATTGCGGTATTCGGCGGCGCGACGCTCACTGAGGTTTTTGATGAGCGTACCGTCGAGAACGTATTCCCCACTGTCGTAGTTGTCGAGGATACCCAGGATGTTGAGCAACGTAGACTTGCCGGAGCCCGACGCTCCCATGATGGAGACGAACTCGCCCTCTTCGATGTCGAGGCTGATGCCTTTGAGCACGTGCAGCGGCTGAGCACCGAAATAGGTCTTGTTAATATCGCGAAGATGGATCATATTCTTGTATTGTAAGTGGTGTAGGTGTTATAGGGCTACTTCAAACTTCTCGCTATTTTCAGCGTCTGATCGCAGTAGTCGATGACGGCCATGCGGTGCGTGACAAAGATCACCGTAGTGTTGCGGTCAGCGAGGATGTTGTTAAGCAGTTGGCGTTCTGTCTCCGGGTCGAGAGCCGAGGTAGCTTCGTCGAGAACGAGAATGTTGCTTCGGCGGAGCAGTGCGCGTGCGATGGCGATGCGCTGTGCCTGTCCTTCCGAGAGTCCGCCACCGGCCTCACTGCAAAGTGTGTTGAGACCGTCGGGCAAGTCGAAGACAAAGTCGGCGCAACTCTTGTGCAGGGCTTCTTTCATTTCCTCTTCCGTTGCCGTCAGTCTTCCCAGACGCAGGTTATCTCGGATAGTACCGCTGAGAAGCGTGTTACCCTGCGGTACATAGGCGAAGTTGCAGCGCGTCAGTGGGGTGAGCGCAGCCTCCTGATGGTGGTTGTTGTAGATGACCGCCTTTCCCTGCTGTGGAGAGACCAGAGCCAGGATCAGGCGAATCAGCGTCGTCTTGCCGGCTCCCGTCTCGCCGAGGATGGCTGTACATGAGGCGGGTGGAAAGTCATAGCTCAAATCATGAAGGATCTCGCGCTCCTTGTCTTCGTACTGATAGTATACATGTTCAAGACGAATGCCACAAGGCGTATTCAGTCTTACGGGCTCTCCCGTCTCATCGAGCGGGTCTTCCTCCAGTTCCATCAGTCGCTCGGCGGCAGTGAACACAGATACAGCTTGCGGTACGAGCTTAGTGAGGTTACGTGCCGGTCCTTGTATACGGCCGACGAGTTGTAAAAAAGCAGTCATACCGCCAAAGGTCAGCGAGCCGCGCGACATGCGCAGGGCGGCCCAGAGGAAGGCAATGAGATATCCGAGGCGGAAGCCCAACCACAGAATGATGTTGCTGAAGACAGAGAACACCGTGCGGCGTACAACCTTATGTCGCAGTACGCTCTGTGTCTGCTCCAACCGTTCGGTCATGGGTGCCTCGCTTTCGAGGGTCTTGATGAGCATACGGTGCTGGATGGTCTCTTGCATCAGACTTTGTACTTTAGAGTCTGATGTGCGCACCTCACGGGTGAGGCGTCTCATTTGTCTGACATAAATCTTACTGGCAGCGATGAACACAGGAATGATGGCAATTGTGATGAGAGCCAGTACGGCATCCATGGCGAAAAGATAACAGAAGGCGCCGATGAACATGGCAAGTACCGAGAGTGAGTCTGGGATCGTTTCGGTGAGAAAGGTGACCACGTTGTTCACGTCAAACTCCAATCGGTTAAGGATATCTCCGGAGTGAAACTTCTCTCTGCCGTGCCATTGGGTGCGCAGGATGCGGTCGAGCATTCGCTGCTGCATGCGGTTCTGTGCTCTGATGCCGAGGATATTACTTACCCACGTACTTGCTATGGTGAGGAGCAGTCCGGCCAGCATGAGCAGCGCCATGACCACGACTGCGATGACGATGCGGTGAGGGTTGCAGGCATGTCCCTGCAATGCGGGTGTGGACACGTCGATGGCATGTTGCACTGCTCCCACTTGAGCCAGTGATACCACAACGCCGAGCAGGCCGATGACAGCGTTGAGTGTAGCTTGAAGTCTATTGCCGCGCCATGCCTGCCACAGCCACCATACAATGGTACGAGTGTCGTACTTGGACTTGGGAAGATTAAAGAGATTTCGTATTTTCATCTATGAATAATCAGAGAGAAACGGTCGTATATTTACGGAAGAACCATCGTGGAGAGATAATCAGATTCTCATGGTTGTCGTTGATCAGCGCCCCACATGAGCTTGTCGCGCAGGGTGGAGAAATAGTGGGCATTGTGTTGCTTGACGATCTTCACTTGATAGGGAGCCTTACGGATGACGACCTTGGTCTTGTCAGTGAGCTTCTCCGAACGTCCGTCTATAGCAATGAGGAAGTTGTGGCTACGGCTCTCCACGTCGAGCTCAATCTCGCAGTTGTCGTTGATGACGATCGGTCGGATGTTGAGACTGTGTGGCGCCACTGGTGTGATACAGAGATTTTGAGCCGACGGCACGATGATGGGACCGCCGTTGCTCAGACTGTATGCCGTACTGCCTGTCGGCGTGGAGATGATGAGACCATCGGCCTGGTAGGTGACCAGATACTCCCCGTCGATGCTGCATCTGACTGAGATCATGGCGGCCATGTCACGCTTGAGCAATGCGATGTCGTTGAGCGCGAAGGGACAGCCGCTGAGTTGCTCACCGACAGCTTCGGCTTGGATGACGGAGTGTTTTTCAATCTTGTAGGTGCCATTGTATATCTCCTCGAAGACCATGCTCACCTCGTTGGGCAGCACGTCGGCGAGAAAGCCCAGTCGCCCCATGTTCACGCCAAGCATAGGAATGCCTATGGCTCCCACACGGCTGGCCGCATTGAGGAAGGTGCCGTCGCCGCCGAGCGATACGGCGAAATCGGCAGTGAAATCCTCGCCGTCGAATACATCTGTGTGCCAGATGTCGAGATGCTGGTCGCGGACGAGAAACTCATAATAAGGTCGGTCAATGAGTACCTCTGCGCCATGGGCTTTGAGAATGTCGGTGATATGCTGAATGGCTACCGACTTCCGCGCTTGGAATGCATTGCCGAAGAGGGCAAAGCGTAGATGCTTCTGTGGCATATCTGTTTGTTTTTGCTTTCTTTATTATGCTTTGTTCGTCTATATGACAAACTTTTCGTATATTTGCATTTGATTCAGTTACAAAAATACGATAATTTATTGGAAAAGGACAATAATCATGGCAAAAGTTTATGAATTTCTTGCCAATGGCTTTGAAGAGATAGAAGCCTTGGCTCCCGTTGACATCCTTCGTCGCGGTGGCGTAGAGGTGCATACGGTGAGTGTGACGAGTTCAGAATTTGTCGAGTCTTCGCATGGCGTCACTATCAAAGCGGACATGCAGTTTACACGTCCGGAGGACTATCGCGACGCTGACCTGCTGATGATTCCGGGCGGTATGCCCGGTTCCACCAACCTCAACGCTCACGAAGGTGTGTGCCAGGCAATGCTGTGGCAATACAACAGCGGCAAGCGTGTGGCTGCTATCTGTGCGGCTCCGATGGTGCTTGGCAGCATTGGCATCCTTAACGGAAAGAAGGCTACCTGTTCACCGGGCTTCCAGAAATATCTCACAGGAGCCACCTATACGGCAGAGCTCTATCAGGAGGATGGCAACATTATCACGGGAGAGGGACCTGCCGCTGCATTGCCCTATGCCTATCGCATCCTCAGCTATTTCGTTGGCGAGGAGAAGACGCACGAGTTGCAAAAGAAGATGCAGTATGCTCACCTGATGGAGTCGAAGTGATGACAGAGCAGAACTATGTGATCATTGTCGCCGGTGGCAGGGGTACGCGTATGGGCAGTGACGTGCCCAAGCAGTTCCTGCCGATTGGCGACCGTCCCGTGCTCATGCGCACGTTGGAGCGTTTCCATGACTACGACCCGTCGCTTCACCTCATCCTCGTGCTGCCCAAGGAGCAGCAGGACTATTGGCGGTCGCTGTGTGAGCGATATGCGTTTGACATTCCTTACCAACTGGCCGACGGTGGTGCGACTCGCTTCGAGAGCTCGCGCAACGGACTGGCTTTGGTGCCTGACGACGTGTGTGGTGTGGTGGCCATCCACGATGGTGTGCGCCCGTTTGTTGCCAAGGAGGTCATCGACCGCTGTTTCGAGGCTGCGCGTGAGGATTATGCTGCCATTCCCGTGTATGGCATCACCGACACGCTGCGCTATGTCGACGAACAGGGTGGCGGACGCAACGTGCGGCGGTCGGACTATCGTGTGGTGCAGACCCCGCAGGTCTTTGACATCACGCTGGCCAAGCAGGCGTTTAAACAGTCCTATCAGGAGAACTTCACCGACGACGCCTCGGTCATAGAGGCCATGGGCTGTCAGGTGGCAATGGTAGAGGGCAATCGTGAGAACATCAAGCTCACCACGCCCTTTGACCTTGCCGTCGCTGAGGCACTCATCAAAGAGCAGCTCGTGTAGCGTTATATATATAATAAGGTGGTATGACAGACATACTGAGTCAGGACATCATGTATTTGCCAGGGGTGGGCCCTCATCGCAAGGACCTGCTCGACAGTCAGCTCCATATCAAGACGTGGGGCGACCTGCTCGGCTATTACCCTTACAAATACGTGGACCGCACGAAGTTCTATCGTATCGCGGAGTTCCAGTCGCCACTGCTCTTTGACAACGTGGCGAGTGCAGGCTCATTGCCTTTCGTACAGATCAAAGGACGGATACTCAGCTTCGACACCTACACCGATCCGGGACAGAAGCGTCGTGTGGTGGCTCACTTCTCCGATGGCAGTGGTGTCGTCGACTTGGTGTGGTTCCACGGCTTGCGCTATGTCACGCAGACCTATAAGATCGGTCAGGAATATATCGTCTTCGGGCGCCCCACCATCTTCCAACAGCGATGGCAGTTCGCCCATCCCGACATGGAGAAAGCCGGTGAGAGCAATGTCACTGAGATGGGCATGCAACCTTATTATATGACCACGGAGAAGATGAAGGACCGGGGCATGACATCACGCTCGTTGGAAAAGATGACCAAGGCGCTTGTCACCCGTATCCCTCAAGGTGCGATCCCCGAGACCTTGTTGCCCGAACAGCTTAGCCGTCTTCATCTCATCGGACGCGAGGAGGCGCTGCGCAAGATCCACTATCCGCAGTCGATGGATGACGTGCAGCGGGCGCAGATGCGGTTGAAGTTTGAGGAACTCTTCTATGTACAGCTCAACATCCTGCGCTATACCTCGGAGCGCCGCAAGAAATATCAGGGTTATGTGTTTAAGCGTATCGGTCCGCTGTTCAACGATTTCTACAGCAACAACCTGCCGTTTGAGCTCACGGGAGCACAGAAGCGGGTGATGCACGAGATACGTGCCGACCTCTGCTCGGGCCGTCAGATGAACCGCCTGTTACAAGGCGACGTAGGCTCTGGAAAGACTTTGGTGGCGCTCATGGCCATGCTCATCGCGCTGGACAATGGCTTTCAGGCTTGTATCATGGCACCGACAGAGATTTTAGCAGAGCAACATTTGGCCACGATCCGCGAGTTCTTGAAAGACATGCCCGTGCGCGTGGAGCTGCTCACCGGCATCGTCAAGGGCAAGAAACGGAAAGAAGTACTTGGCGGACTGCTCGATGGCAGCGTCAACATCCTTGTGGGTACTCATGCGATCATCGAGGACACTGTGCAGTTCCATCACCTTGGACTGGCTGTCGTCGATGAGCAGCACCGCTTCGGCGTAGCCCAGCGTGCCAAGCTATGGGGCAAGAGTGACAACCCGCCGCATGTCCTCGTGATGACCGCCACGCCGATACCGCGCACGCTGGCCATGACACTCTACGGCGATCTCGACGTGAGCGTGATCAACGAGTTGCCGCCGGGTCGCAAGCCGATCGTCACTATTCATAAATATGACAACCAGATGACGAGCCTCTACCAGGGCATCCGTCAGCAGATACACCAGGGCCGACAGGTGTATATCGTCTTTCCATTGATAGAAGAAAGCGAGAAAATGGACCTGAAAAACTTGGAGGATGGCTTCAAGGCGCTGTGCGATGTGTTTCCGGAGTTCCGTCTCAGCAAGGTGTACGGACGAATGAAACCGGCGGAGAAAGAGACGGAGATGCAGAAATTCCTCAAGGGCGAGACGCAAATCTTAGTAGCTACAACGGTCATAGAGGTGGGAGTCAACGTGCCCAATGCTTCTGTGATGGTTATTCTTGATGCCCAGCGCTTCGGTCTCTCACAGCTCCATCAGTTGCGTGGGCGTGTGGGACGTGGTGCCAAACAGAGCTATTGCATCCTTGTGACCAACTATAAATTGTCGGAAGAGACGCGCAAGCGCATCGACATCATGTGCGACACCAACGACGGCTTCCGCATTGCTGAGGCTGACTTGAAGTTGCGTGGACCCGGCGATCTGGAGGGCACACAGCAAAGTGGCATCGCCTTTGACCTGAAGATAGCGGACATTGCGCGCGATGGACAACTTGTACAGCTGTCGCGTGATGAGGCCCAGAAGATTATCGATGCCGACCCGGAATGCAATCTCCCCGTCAATGCGCTTTTGTGGAATCACCTGCGGGAACTGCGGAAGACAAATATCAACTGGGCGGAGATATCGTAGCAGACGGCCTCATCCATCCTCACCCCCTGTCCCCCTCTCCAGAGGAGAAGGGGAAGTGATATGCTGCAAGGGGTGATGCAGCGTCTGATAAAAGCAAAGAGAGGAAGCGGGGGATTGTGTCCTCTCAGAGAATGTATTACTACCATGTTGTCGATTCGTGGTCTTTGTTTATCCACGAATCAACACGAATGCTTACTAATTTCCTGAGGTAGTGTTATCGATGATTGTGCACCGTTGGGGCACTGACACGCTAACCGATTTTTGCTATCATTGCCACGGCGTAGGCGCTGATGCCTTCCTCACGTCCGGTGAAGCCGAGCTTCTCGGTCGTGGTGGCCTTGATGCTGATCTGATTCTCATCACAGCCGATGACATGGGCCAGACAAGTCTTCATAGCCGGTATGTGCGGGTTGAGTTTTGGATGCTCAGCACATACCGTGGCGTCAATGTTGCCAAGGACATAACCCTTGTCAGCCAACAAATCCATCGTCTTTTTCAGAATGATCTTACTGTCCATGTTCAGCGTCGCGTCACTGGTGTCGGGGAAGTGATAGCCGATGTCGCGAAGGTTGGCGGCACCGAGCAGCGCGTCGCAGATGGCGTGGATGAGCACGTCGGCGTCGCTGTGGCCCAGCAGTCCTTTGTTGTGCTCGATCTTGATACCGCCGAGCCATAGGTCGCGGCCTTTGACGAGCTGGTGAACATCGTAGCCCATGCCCACGCGAGGTATATTGTTGCTCTGCATTTCGTGGAGATATTATTGTGATGTATTTGGGAGTTAGCGGCGGTGCAGCAGATCCTTGATGCCGTCCATGTCGAAACTCAGCGACAGGCGGAGGGTCTGGTCGAGCGGGTTGGTCTTTGCCGTAGCGATGACATAGCCGGCGTCGAGCGAGAAGACACTCATCTTGAAGCCCGCACCGACGGTGAAGTATTTCATGTTGCCCTGACTCGGATCCTGATGATGGTAACCGGCGCGAAGTGAGAACTTATCGTTATAGGTATATTCGGCACCTATGCTCCACTGTATTTCTTTCATCTCACCTTTGAAGCCTTCCGGTGAGTCACTGAAACTCTTGAAGATACCGCTGATGCTCGACGTGTTGTTGTAGTGCTCATGCACCCACTGGTCATAGCCTTGGTTGTCGCTAAGGCCAGTCTCCTTGGTGTACTGTTCCATGGTAGGCGGTGTGGGCACCAGGAACTTGTTAGCGTCCAAAGCAATGGAGAACTTGTTGTATTCATCAATAGGCACCATCAGCGAAGTACCCAGTCTGAGGTTGGTAGGCAGGAATTCCGCGGCATCCGAACCGCTGAACGTGATCTTACTACCGATATTCGAGATGTTGAGACCGAAGGCCAGCTGACACTCGCGCGATCCGATGGTGGGATAAGTCTGATAGTAAGCCGAGAGGTCCGCGGCGAATGCCGATGCCGGTGAGTTGTCCTCACTGGTGTAGTCATAACGCAGGTCGGAGTAGATCCAGCGCAGTGTGGCGGCGATGGAGAACTTCTCACTGAGCATGAGCGAGTAAGAAGCGTCGATGGCCATCTCGTAAGGGTTGACGGTCATCGCGTTGTCCTCGGCACTGGTCTGCACCTCACCGAGGGAGAAATAGCGCAGAGAGCCTGACACGGCACTGTGCTCGCCGATGCGATAGTATCCGGCGAGATAAGCCTGGTCGATGTCGTTGACGAGTTGGCGGAGCCAAGGCGTATAGTTCAGTGCGACACCGGCACGGCTGATGGTAAACGGATACTTAGCCGGGTTCCAGTGTTGCGAGTTGACATTCGGATCCGTTGCCGCACCTGCGTCACCCAAAGAGGCGCCACGGGCGTCGGGCGAGATGGTCTGTGAGATGATGGCATATTGCACAGGGTTGAACTCGTCGAGCTTTTCCTGCGCAAAGGTCCATAGTGGAAGGACCGCAAAGAGAGATGCCAGCGTGATACGTGCTATTCTTGTCATTCTGATGGATGTGCTATATAATAAATAAGGTGTAGACTCCCGGGTTGGGGGAGAAAGCTACACCTTAATTAACGCAGGGTGTATGTCGATTATTGCCTGATGATGATGAGTTTCTGTGTCTTCGAGGCATAGCTGCTGCCGTCGGTGCGCATGCGCACACGATAGAGATAGACACCGGTCTGCAGGCGGCAGCCCTGAGAGTCGCACAGATCCCAGTCCTTTGTATAGGTTCCGAAGTTGGTGACACTGGTGTCGGCATGCTTCCACAGCGTGCGGCCACTCATGTCGAAGACCTCGATGCACACGTCGACCTTACTGCCCGCCATGTCGTGGCTGACAATGAACGTCGTGGTGTTGTAAGCCGGATTCTTCGATACGCCAACCGAACTGATCGTCGGTTGCAGACTCTTTGCTACCACAAAGTTGAGTGTAGCTGCCGACGAGTTGTTAAGGATGTCCCAGACCCGGAAGGTCAGTGTGTGCTTGCCCGGCTCGAGCGACGGGATGCTGTATGCCGTTCTGCCGCTGGTATAGGATCCGAAGTCATAGGTAAACTCGTCGTTGAGCGAGTAGACCTTGTTGGCGTCACCATCGATGATGAGCTGCAGGTCGTGACCCACGCCGTTGCCCGTGGCGTTGATGCCACTGGTGTCGCTGATCTCAGCCACAAAATAAGGTGTACAGTTTACCGTGCCTCCGTTTTGGAATTCCGGCGTGTTGAGATAGCAGAACAGCTTCGGTCCTATCGTGTCGGCGGAAGCCGTCGTGGAACCACCCACGATGAAGTGGTCGCTCACGCCGTTGGCGATACTGGTATGCTCGTTGTTGACAGCGTAGACATTCACCAGTCCGGTGTCGTCGCTGTAGTTGATGTCCATCGGAACCGAGAAGGTGAAGGCGAAGCGTCCTTGGCGGATGCTGTCGGAACCTGTGTAGAGAATCTTGTTGCGGCTATAGAAGACGAAGGCAGAATCAGCCTCTGCACTGTAGTTCTCCTTACAGACGATCTTCTCCTTCGAGTCTCTGACCACTGCTGTGGCTACTCCGCTGAAGCTCTCGGCGTTGGTCTTGTTGACGTGTCCGGTGACGCGCGCAATGCTTCCGGCCTTGAACTTCGGCCGTGTCGCCGAGGTGGTGGAAATGCCGTTGATCGAGTCGATGACGACACACGGCTCGGGCAGGTTGAGTCTCAGCGCGGGATCGCCGAGCAGCGAATATTGCAGTTTGTTGACGGTGCGGTCCCGTCCGGTGATGATCATCTGGTTCTTGGCCTGTCGCTGTGCCTCGCCGAGAGTCAGCGCTTTTCCGTCTTTCCGGCTGAGCACGGCAGTGAGAAAGGCGCGGTTGATGAGCTTGTTGTAGGAGGCAAGCACCGTACGCGTGGTACCGAAGAAAGCCACAGCCCCGCCGTTGGGATTCACGACGGCTGCCGTGCCGATGTTGTCCTCTATGTCGTCAAAGGCCATGATGTCGCACGAGGCAGTGATCCACAGTGGCAGGTTGGTGTTGGAGAAAGTCTGGAAGTCGGAGAGCTTGAGCACACCCTCGTGGGCGATGAGCCCCGCGCTGCCGTGCCCGGCATAGTCCATGATGAGTGCGCCGTTTTGCTGTTGCCGCTTGATGATGGCGGATACCTCGGGATAGGTATGTCCCGTGGCAGAGGCCTGTTCGGTATAGGCATCCCACATCACCTTTTTCAGAACGAACTCAGGATGCAGCGCCTCGATATAGTCGGCGTTCTCGTTCTCGTCGTTCATGTGCAGGTTGTTGTTGCCGTCGTCGCCCATGAACATCAGCTCGTTTTGCCAGGCGTCGGCGTTACTGTTCTCGGCATAGGCGATGGTCTTGTCTACCATGGTCTTTGCCTCTTCTACGCTTGTCACGGGGAAGCGTCCCACGGCGATGTCGTCCATGTCTTTGGTCATGGGATCGCCGCCCTCGCCGTCGTCGAGTCGTGTGAAGAATCCGTCGTCGACATAGCAGAGCACCGCGTTGAACGAGTTCTCACTCTCGTGGCAGAGCAGATAGTCATCGGTGTCGAGTCCGCGGCAGTCGCTGGTGAGCATGCGGTTGTCCCATACGCCACGGCCGAAGAGCAGCAGATAGCGGGGCAGGTCCGCGTCGGTGGCAGCGCGGTCGTAGAGCATCTTCAGGTAGCGGCGGTAGGCGTTGGCATCAGGCGTTCCGCTGCTGAACTCGTTGTAGAGCTCATTGGCCTTGACGATGCGCGCACGCAGGCTGTCGTGCTGCTCATGGAAGTCGGCGAGCCGCTGTGCCTGTTCGAGGTATTTACCGGACGACGGGATGATGATCACCATGTCCGTGGCTGTGTCGGCATGATGGTCTTGGTTGCTGATGGTGCCCACCAGAGAGGGTGTGGGGAAGGTGGAGGAGAGGTCGGGCTTGGGCATAGGACCGCTCCACGCCATCGACACATAGTCCAGTCGGAGCGGTCCGCCATCCGTACACATGATTTTCACCGTATCGTTGGCGTGCAGCGTATTGATGGCATAGGTGGCGTAGCTCTCCCCACCTTTGTTATAGTCGTTGTATTCTCCACCGCTGAGCTTGATGCTCATCGTGCCGAGCACCGAGTCGTTGAGCATGATCTGCACCGTGCTGGCCTGTCCGGCGGTCACTGCCACAGAGAGCTTTCCGGTCTTGGACTTTGACAGGTTGGAGAGCACGAGTCGCTTGGTGTTACCTTTGCTGATGGTCTCGCTGTCGAAGAGGTTGCGTCCGCCGTGGTACCACGAGAAGCCGTCGACCTCATAGAGACTGTGATAGTCGTCGGCAGTGGGATAGTACTTTTTCAGAAACGTCGTGGAGTCTACTGTGGCCACGGAGTCGTTGCTTTCCGTGAGGAAGTAATAGCCGTAGTCGGAGTAGAAGTTGCGTGTGCGCCGCGCAGCCGTATTGCTGTTCCAACTCACGGGGCCTTTGGCGTAGAAGAGATGTTTTCCACCGACGATGCACTGCTCCACCTCGGGCAGGTCGTCGAGTGCCTTGAGCGTGTTGCCGCTGAGGATCTCGTCTTGCAGGTTACCGCCATAACCGTAGATCTTCACCTTATTGATGTCTGAGAAGCCTGCCTGGCGGATGAGACTGCTGCTGAGCTGATAGATGCCCGACGCCGGCACGCGTATCTTTACCCATCGGCCGGAAGCCAAGACGGAATGCGAGGCGTAGCGGTCAGTGTTGAGTGTTGAATGTTGCGTGTTGGCTTTTGCCATCCGTCGTGACGATGCAACAGTGGCCTTTGCGTCTACACGCAGCATGAAGCTGGCCAGGATCTGGTATCTGCCATTACGGTAGACGAGCGGGCAGAACGACAGCTGCAGGTTGGGACGGCGGCGGTTCATCACCACCTGATGCTCGATGGCGGGCAGCTTCGGCAGCGGCGTACTGCTCAGCCGGTGATAAGCCTCGATGTCGCTCTCTGCCATATCTACAAACTCGGGGTAGAGGATGGAGGGCGTATAGACCGAGTCGGCATAGTTCGTCGGCAGTGCGATGGTATAGGTAAACCGTGGCAGCGTGCTGTCAATACGCACCTGCTCATTGGTCAGGTTGAAGAAACGCTGGGCGGAGAGAGGGAGGGTGAGGAAAAGGAGGAAAAGGAGAGACCAAGTCCTCTCCCTAGCCCTTCCACTGGGGGGAGGGGAAGAGCGGTCGGGTAAAGGGCGATATGTGGGGGCTTTCATTTTTCCTTGTCGTTTAGTCATAGAGAACATAGAGATTATAGAACTCATAGAGGAATATAACTCATCGGGATTATTGGGTGGGCTCATTCCCTCCTCTCGGGGGGAGGGTTAGAGAGAGGGTCTGAGGGCTTCTTTTATTTGCAATTAAACTCCAGCACCTTCCTCTCTTCAAGATATCCTTCCAGATGGTCGTCGATGTGCACGGAACCTACGCCGGCGGGAGTACCCGTGAAGAGGATGTCGCCCGTCTTCAGCGTGAAGTACTGGCTGATGTAGGCGATGATCTCGTCGGTCTTATAGAGCATGTCGGCCGTGCAACCCTCCTGCACCGTCTGTCCGTTGATGTCGAGATGAAAGCGCAGGGCGTTGAGGTCGCGGAACTTCTCCTTTGGCACCCACTCTCCGAGACAGGCAGCACCGTCGAAGCCCTTGGCCAGATCCCAGGGCTGTCCCGCTGCCGACAGCTTATGCTGCAACTCGCGCGCCGTGAAGTCGATGCCCACTGTCAATGCGTCGTAGTAGCGGGGCGCAAAGCGCACGGGCACCGTCTTACCGAGTTTACAGATGCGCACCACCACCTCGGTCTCATATTCTATGCGTCCCAGGTGGTCGGGGATGAAAAACGGCTTATGATCCTTCAACAGACTGGAGTCAGCTTTGAGGAAGATCACGGGTTCATCCGGTTTCTTTAACGTACCGTGCATCTCTTTATTGTACGCGGCATAATTCATTCCGATGCAGAATATCTTCATAATATGTGACTTATCTCACGATGATCTTTTTCTTGTGATGGATATACACGCCGCTGTCCTTGGGCTGGCTGACGCTGCGGCCGCTGAGATCGTAGTAGCTATCGTCGGTCGTCTTCGACATGTTGACTTTCAGCTGGCTGATGCCCGTGGAGGTAGTGGCGTACTTGGCCAGTGCAGTGAAGGCTGAGGTGGCGCGTCCGGTGTTGCTGTCGAAGAGCGGGGCGTTGTACCATCCGCTGAGACTTGTACCCTTGGCGTTGTACTCCGGCCACCACCAGAAGAGACCGTTGACATGGCTGTGCTTGTTGAGCATCGTGATGAGATCGTCGGTGAACTGCTTCTGGCCTTCGTCGCTATAGGGCCATACCTTCGTGGCGTCGTAGGTGGTTCCGCCGACGGCCCAAGCGTAGGGGTATCCGGTCTCCACCACCATGATCTCTTTCTTCGGCCAGCCTGTTTCCAGCTTTGTGATCGCCCCGTCGAGCTCACTCAGCGCGCCATGGAAATAGGGATAGTAGCTCAGTCCGATGACGTCATAGTCGATGCCGTATGTGTTCATCTTGCTGAAGAAGTTGGTCAGCGCCTTATATTCTTTGTTGTCGTTTTGCTGTGAGATGGACACGCGCTCTACGTGCAGGATGATCTTTGCCGAAGGACACGTCTTGCGCACGGCTTGCATAGCCTGCTTGAGCAGGTTGGCGAAGCGGTCCCAGTTGGCTGTTGACGAAGGCCAGCACTGCTTCAGCGTGCCGTTCGGGCGTCCCCACAGCATGCCGTAGGAGATCTCGTTGCCGGTCTGTACGAGGTCGGGCTCGGCATCGGCGGCTTTCAGTTGGGTCAGAACGTCGGCGGTGTAGCTGTACACTTCCTGTGCGAGGTCGCCGCCGCCGAGGCTCTTCCATTCCTCAGGTGTCCACTGCTTGGCGGGGTCGGCCCAGGTGTCAGAGTAGTGGATGTCGAGCATGAACTTCATGCCGGCGTCCTTGATGCGCTTGCCCAGGGCTTTCACCCATGCGATGTCCTGGCAGACGTTGTCGTCGGTACTCCATGTATAGGGAGCTCTGCTGTTGGTAGTCTGCTTCTTCGGGTTGACGAAGAGGCGCACGCGCATGGCGTTCATGCCCACCTGCTTGCTGTAGGTGATGAGGTCGCTGATCGACTGTCCGTCGTGGGTGTAGTAGGTGGCTCCGGCCTGCTCATAGCGGGGGAGCATTGAGATGTCGCCGCCAGCAAGTTTCTGCGCACGGGCTGTGCACAGCGACAGTGCGAGGGCGGGGATGAGAAGATCGGTACGAATATTCATTTCATGCATGTGATGATGATGTTGCAAATTTAATTAAAAAAAAGGAGAACACAAAATCGTGCCCCGCCTTTTTCTGCGCTACATGGTTTCTCACAGATGAGCAGCCTCACCCCCCACCCCCTCTCCAAGGGGAGAGGGGAGTGACATGCTTCAAGAAACGAAAAGCTCTCACAAAGCTGATCAGCGATGATGGTTACGCATCTGTGTAGATCTGTGTAAATCTGTGAGAAGAAATAATCGTGAGAGAGTGTCACACAGATCTCACAGATTCTCACAGTTCCTTACTATCACGTTGCCTATCGGGTTGAAGGGTTTCATATCCGTGTAAATCCGTGTAAATCTGTGAGAAATAAAAAGTCTCAGTGAGAATATCTCGGAATAATCCACGAAACTATGACTTGACACTTATAAAGATCCGTGGAAGAACAACAAAAAAACTACTGCGCTTTTGTATGTCAGTCTCGTTTGTCTTATAAAGTGACAATTTTCCGCTCACGAGAATCGATTCTTTTCCACGAACACCTGTCTTGCTCTGATTTTCGCGAAAATTTGACCGTTTTTGTAATTGTCAGATAATCAGTATGTTATGATTATTACCTTCCTGCCTTGTTATAAAATCACTAATTTCTCACAAAATTCTCTAGAGAATTTTCTGTCATCACGCCTATTTGATCCGATGAAACTACCGAGATGAGAGTGTAAAACAACCGAGATGACGAAGTAAAAAGGCTGAGATGAGCGTTTCATCCCACCTTTTTCGTCATCACACGAAGCAAAAATCGGCACGCGAAGTGGCAAATCTGTTTTTCTCTTCTCTGGATTACATGTTCGTGCGGATGTACTTTTGTCAAGGAAAATACTGGTTCGGATGAGGTGAGGGCGCTTTGTAGCTCATGAAGCAATCTCGTTTCAAGGCACTGTCCATTTGTCTATTTTAGCGTTCTATTTAGTTATTTTGGACTGAAGAGAAGTCCACATGTCGATGACCCGATGGAACTGAAAAGACGAGAAAGTATCTCAACAAATCACTATTTTAACAAAATGTAAACGATTGCATTTTTATTACCCTCTATTATTCTGCGGATTTGCGCAACTTTGTATTTCTTTTAATAACTTTGCAACACCCGCTACGGGGGAAACATAAGCCTATTTTCCTCGTATATAATGTATGAACTTGAACGACCCGCGTAATCTAAGTTGGGAAAGAACTTATAAGAAACATCAATTAGTACTATAAATGAAGTTTAAACATTTACATTTTCATGCACATATTCGTGCAATTTGCATGGCAATGGCACTCTTTGCCGCACCTCTGTCGATGGAAGTTTATGGACAGACAACCTATTCTGTTGTCTTCTCTAACAGCAGCAGTTTTGACAAGAAGGTAGAGGTGTTGATGGTCGCTGCACTCTACCGTAATGATAAAGCGGAGGACCTCAGACACACCAAGGACAACAACCGTTGGCAGATCAGCCTGAAATATGACGACCCACGATGGAAAGACATCGCGGATGGAAAGGTCTACTGGTATATAAAGTCCAGTGGGGGGGACATTATCGGCCCTAATACTAATGGGGAGAATATGGATGACGGCACGGACAATAGCAGTAGTTCCCCCTCTGTCCATGGCCGTATGCGCTATAAGAATGAGACTTCGCTGAAAAGTGACGGTACCGAGTCTTCATTTACTTATTTTACTTGTACCAAAGGTAAGTCAAGTGCTGTTTCCTGCACTTTCGCTTATTCCAATGCCGATGCCACTTATGAAACCAGTTCCAATAATGGTTCGCAACTGAATTATGGTAAACCCGGTGTGCAATATTGGCGCAACTTGAGTGGTATCAAATACAGCCTTACTTACAACAGTTCTTCTTCCTCCTCCTCTTTCGGAGACCTTCCCTTCTACGACGGAACGTTCTGCTATGTGAAAAAGCCAGCAGGATGGAGCAAAGTGTATGCCTGGGTATATGATGATAATAAGAATCAGTACTCTTCTGTCATTTCTTGGCCGGGTGAGCAATTGACAACGACGGCAGAGTCAAATGGCGTTACCTATTATCTGTGGAAGATGAGCTCCGGCAAGGCAGGAACTCCGACCAAGATCATGTTTAATAATGGTGGTAGCAATGGTACTAATCAGACTAAGGAATTGACATTTACCAATGGTGTTGTCTATGACGCTGCCAATACCAGCAACCCAACCACCCTTGGCATCGTGACGAAGCAATCAGGCACATCAGATCCTACGGCAGCCTACGAGAAGTTCTATGCTTACGGTTTCTGGGGTGGAAAAGATGCTTCGTTCAAGGAGATGACACCGGTGGTCTATTGCAATGCAGAGAATGAGGTGGACAGCGTGGTTTACTATACCACCATGTCGAAGGTGAATGCCTCTTTCGACAATTTTTTCTTTATGTTCTGCATCCAACGCTATATGGAGAGTTGGAATAGCTGGATAACGAACAAAGGCAAAGGCGCTTGGGACTATGCCTGGCGTCCGGAGATCTTTGACGACCGCGACTGCAACACACTGTCCGGCGCGCTCTACCAGTCTGGTAACGACCTCTCGAATATCAAGGGTACTACGGCGGGTGCAGCCTATTTTACTGGTTCTCCTAATCCTTTAGGTTTTAAAACTACTGACACTTGGATGGGTAAGAACCAGATGCAGTCTATCAATCCCTTGCTGACTGACGATCAGAAGCAGAAGTATGATTCCTATGAGCTCTCACTAAATGTCACAACGGGTACCTATAGTGTTGCTTTCCGTAATGCCATTCAGATCGTTGGCCCTGCTGTCGTCTCCGGAAAGAGCTGGACGGCAGATGCTGCACGCAACTATACCGGCAAAGATGCTACCTGCGGCACTTGGGATAAAACGAAAGCCATCACGTTGAAGCCAAGCGACGACGGTACCTATTATTATACTACTGTAAAGCTTAAGGCAGGAGAGAAGTTCCGCTTCATCGAGAACAACAAGTATCTGACCAACTTCGGTGAGGACGATGTCACTCCGAACGACAAGGACTTTGCTCCTGCGAAGGAGAATGGCGATGTCTGCTACTACAACCACATCAGCCGCAATACGCTTTTTACTGATGTGAACCCGACGGGTACTTCCGGCGAGAGTGGTCTTTCTGACGGTAATGACATCTCCTTCGCGATGCCGGGTCTCAAGGATGGGGATACCTATGAGACCGAGATCCGCGTCTCTGCCAGCAATGCATTCGACCAGCAGATGACAGGCAAGGCTGCTCCGTTCTATACCATCACTCGCTCCGTGAAGCTCTTCAACTATGGCAGCGACGGCAATGGCTACGCCTCTTTCGCCTGCAACTATCCTTTGGAGATCGTCAACGGTACAGACGTGAAGGTCTATGACATCATCAGCTATGATATGAATGCCAACAAGGTGACCCTGCGCGATCAGAGCGACAACTACAAGACCAGCACCAAGCAATACATACCCGCCAAGAGCGGCGTGATTCTCTCTGCAACAGCTACGGATAAGGTCAGCACGATCACTGTTCGCCCGATAATAGAGAAACTCGGCCAGACTGTCGACAACGGGAGTAATCTGCTCAAGGCTGTCTATTTGCCTAATCAAAAGATTAATATGACGACTCCTGAGACATCCACGAATACCGGTGATCCTGTTACCAGCCGTCAGTACCTCTTCTCTTGGGTGAAGCAGAGCAATGGCTCCTATAAACTTGGCTTCCTGCGTTCAAAGACCGGCAAGAGTGTTTCGGAGCGTGCTTATCTTTCGCTGACGGGTGAGGCTGTTGGCGCTACAACCCTCAACCCTTCCGACGAGGCTGCTTACGAGCGCGTGGAAGGAATCAGCACAGACGACAAGACTGTATTTGGTGCCAAGGAATATCAGGTCAACCTCTTCTTTGAGGGCAATGAAGATGAGAACATCACGGGCATCCATGCGCTCAACAATCAGATTGTTGACAAGGAAGGCTGCTACACGTTACAGGGTATCCGTTTGGACAAGCCGGCAGGTGCCGGCATCTATATCCACAACGGTAAGAAAGTCATTGTAAAATAACAGAGAAAACTATGAAATATATACAACCGGAAACAACCTATATAAAGCTTGAGCTGCCGAATATCGTCATGGGATCGGAGAAAGGAATCGTGGATCCTTCAATTAATAAAGGCGAAAATGCCGGCGACGGCAACATTGGTATGGCCAAAGGCGCATGGGACTTTAGTGAATCTGACGATAATCTTTGGTCAAAGTCCAAGAGTCTTTGGAACGAATAAGACTTAACAGTATGTAATTGATAGAAACTAGTATAATTATCATACACTTTTGAAGAGATGGCAACAGCCGAGGAGTTCTTCCTTTGGTCTGTTGCCATCTCTTTTTTCTTCTTCTGTACAACGGCTTTTCTTTTTTTTTTTTGTAATCGTTTGCATAAAATTTTACGCAATAATACGATTGACTTATATCAATAATTGCGCTTTTTCTTTAACTTTGTAGTCAGATAACCATTACTACATCTTAGATCCTACGATCACACAATATTCATTAAAAAAAAACCACACATGAAACACTTTACATTTACACGACGGGCCGCCACACTGGCGCTCTCCGCTCTGCTCTTCAGCCAGGGCATGATGGCAGACAGTTTTGTAGGCGGCCGAACAGACTTTCGCGACGAGAGTATCTACTTCGTCCTCACCACTCGCTTCTACGACGGTGATCCCGGCAACAATGTGCTGTGCTGGGACAATCAGGAAAGCCAAAAGTCCACCAAAGACCCTTGCTGGCGTGGTGATTTCCAAGGCCTGATCGACAAGCTCGACTATATCAAGGCACTCGGCTTCACTGCTATCTGGATCAATCCCGTCGTGCAGAATGCTTCGGGATATGACTATCACGGCTACCATGCTTCCGACTTCTCGAAAGTAGACTGCCGCTATCAGAGTAGTGACGGCAGCAGTGGCGACGTGATGTTTAAGCAGCTCATTGATGCCGCACACAAGAAGGGTATCAAGATCATCCTCGACATCGTGCTCAACCACACCGGTAACTTCGGTGAGTCTAAACTATGCCCAGAGTTCACGCGCAGCGAGAAGCTCACCACACAAGGCTCCATCGCCTGCGTGAAACCCATCACGAGTGTCCTCGGCTCTGACTATGAGAGCCTGAAACCGGGCGACCAGTATCAACGCCGTCTGGCCTTGATGAAGAATACCGACGGCAAGAACCACGATACACACAACTACTGGCATCATGTGGCAAATGCATGGAACTGGGACGAGCCCAGCCGCTGGTGGGGGCAGATCGCCGGCGACTGTGTGGACTTGAACACCGAGAATCCAGCTGTCGACGCTTATCTCGTGAAATGCTACGGCGACTTCATCAAGCTCGGCGTAGACGGCTTCCGCATCGACACCTCCGGACATATCGCCCGCCTGTCGTTCAACAAAGCCTTCATCCCGCAGTTCACTGAGCTCGGCAAGCAGTACGCCTCAGCCCGTCAGCTCTACGACGGCAAGGAGGCAGGCTCTCCGTTCTATATGTTCGGCGAGGTCTGCGCCCGCTTTAGTGGTGTCACCTACCGCGACCAGCCTAACCTCTCTCCTTATTATTATACGTGGGCTTCGAGTGCTTCCGACCTTGCCAATTGGAACAACGACGCCTCGTGGTGGGACAATCAGGTGGTGCCCGAAGGTGCCAGTCCGCTTGGCAACATGACGCTGTGCCTCAACGAGCCCAGCGTGAAGAAGACCTCCAACAATGCGTGGATGCAGAACGGCGCTTACCACACGCCCGACTACAGCCAGGCAAGTGGCTTCAACGTCATCGACTTCCCCGTGCACTACAACTTTACCAGCGTGGGTTCGGTCATGAATATGGTCAAGGAGGACAACCTCTACAATGACGCCACTTGGAACGTCGTCTATGTCGACTCTCACGACTATGGTCCACAGCCCAACGATCAGGTTCGTTTCAGCGGTGGTACGAACCAGTGGGCCGATAACCTGACGTGGATGTTCCTCTTCCGCGGCATCCCCTGCCTGTACTATGGCTCTGAGGTGGAGTTCCAGGCCGGCAAGAAGATCGACAACGGACCCAACGGCCCGCTCTCTGATACCGGTCGCGCTTATTTCGGACAGAACCTTGAAGGTACTGTCACTGCTTCCGACTTCGGCGTGTTCACCGCTACGGGTCAGGTCGCCAAGACCCTTAACCACCCGTTGGCCAAGCACCTGGAGCGCCTTAACCGCATCCGTCAGGCTGTGCCCGCACTGCGCAAAGGACAGTATACCACCGACGGTTGCACTTCGACGAGTGGCTGGTCATGGAAGAAGGCGTACAACGCCAATGGCGTGAACTCCTATGCCTGCGTCTGCATGGATGGCGGCGCTACGTTCACCGGCATTCCCAACGGTACCTATAAAGACTGCGTCACGGGCGACGTGAAGACCGTCTCCAACGGTACACTCACCGTGTCCTGTCCCTCGAACCAAGGCAACGCCCGCGTCTATGTCCTCAACGGACCGGGTAAGATCGGCGAGGACGGCCCGTTCCTCTACACCGCTTCTGCTGCCAGTGCCGACAACAGCGGACTGGCTGCTGACCCGGGTACGACATGGAACGATGTCGTCGAGACCACAGAGCCCACAGCAACGGTGACACCCAATGGCGGCTCCTTCACCTCTGACGCACAGACGGTGACCATCACCCTCAACAACGCCACCAGTGGTTGGTATCAGATCGGCGACGGCGAGAAGGTAGCCATCAACGGCTCTTCCGCTACGTTTACCATCGGCAGCGACATGAGCTACGGTGAGTCGAAGACCGTCACCTGGGGTGCTACCGGCCAAGGCGACAGCGGCACGGAGACGAACAGCGACAAGGTGACGTTCACCAAGCAGGATCCCAACGCTGCCATCACCGTATGGGTGAAGTCTTCCACTGCACCTTATATATATGTATGGTACAGCGATGCCAACGGCACCACGAAGGAGCTCAACGGCACCTGGACTAACACCAAGGCCATGACCGCTACGACCTATTCGGGCTGGTACTCCTATACGGCACCTGCCGGCGTGTCTTCCTTCAACTTCATCCTTCAGCAGAGCGCGGGCGGCAATAAGCTTACCGGCGACATCAAGAATGTAACGTCGGATGTCTACTATGTGGTCAGCGGCTCGTCGGCTGATGTCACCGCCGACCGACCCGACAACAACGGTAGCGGTACGACAACGACGTCCGGCAATGAACCTTGGCTCGACAAGAAGGGCGAGATCTCTGTATTCTTCGAAACCAGTGGCTCTGAGACTCCGAGTGTATGGGTCTGGGATGGCAACAACGGCAACAAGAACTACAACGCCAACTCTACCTGGCCGGGCGACGCCATGAAGCTGCAGTGCACGATGGCCTCGGGTGCAAAGGTATATAAGTGGACCTATATGGGTACGCTGACTGCCATTCCTACGGGCATTATCTTCACCCACGACGGTGGACAAAAGTATAACAACACTGACGGCATCTTCAGAAACCACGGCTACTACACAGCCTCCAGTCCGATGACAAGCGTCAAGACGATCGTGAAAGCGAAAGCTATCACAACAGCCATCGTCAGTCTGGAACGTCAGGAGTCTGAGAACAATACCATATATTATACACTTTCAGGCACTCGTCTGAATGCGAAGCCTACACGTCCCGGCATCTATGTCCGGAGCGGTAAGAAGATTGTTATCAGATAACAGGAATTGGTTTAAAGCAAACAGGGTCGGCGATTACCGACCCTGTTTCATTTCAGGAGGAAGCCCATGTACAACGGCATCGTGGGGATCCCATCCTTGATGCCTACGTTATAATTGCCGAGTTTGCTGAGCCTTGCTTTCGTCGGAGAGTTCAGCGATGTGGAAGCCAATGCCGCGGCGGATCACCTCATGCGAATCGTAGGCGGTGAGGCGGTAGCGTGTGTGGGCGAGACGACCCTTGAGCGATTCGAGTCAGGTCTTGCTTTTGTCGTAGGTGATCGTGCCCCTGCGCCGGTCCGGCAAATGTCGGAAGCGCAAGCGACAGCAGGGTGACGAACAGAAGTAGAAAATGGAATGTCTGCTTTTGCATTGATTGTGATTATAGATAGAGATTTATTTATTGGCAGTTGGGCCCATGTGCATTGACAAGATGAATGTTACCTAAACTTCTACAATGAATATGACTAATACATTGCAAAGGTAATAAAAAAGAACGACAGAATTGTCAAGGCAACTAAAGAAACGTCCTAAAATACCTAATGATATGGATGCTTGTCAGCGGAAATAAAGCCTCGCAAGCAAAAAAATCAGTCATTGATTCACGATACTGACTGATTATTTGTATTTTTGCACCTAAAGTATTTCAATCATAGCATTATTCCCAAAACATATCCATGGCAAAAGAAGACACTGAATACATCGACGACGCCGTTCTGCAAATGATGGCCTGCAATGTCCGGCCATTCACAAAGACTGACATTATAGAGTGGGGCTCTACCGCACTCCACACCCGCATGAAGAGTTCACAGAGCTTTCTGGCACGCTATGAGGGCAATGTCATAGAGAGCATCGGGACGAACAAAAATAATGTGGAGCGGTATTATCTCAAGCCGGAGATATGGATAGAGGTGCTAAAAAACGTACAGCAGAACTTTTTTAAACATTGGGTCGGCGCGGTCGAAGAGCGTGGTCATTGGTATATCCAGAACGATGAAGACACGAGTACGAGGAATGACTTCACCGAGTCGTTCTACGCCTTCCTCCATGGTCAGCCGTTTGAACCCCAGGCTTCCAAGGTAGGATGGCCTAAGTGGGCTTCGACAGTCTTTATGACCGAGCGCAACGCTATGAACATGATGTGGGGAGTCTTCTTCTATAAGTTCATCGACCGCTTGGCCGACATGCCGGAGAATGCGCCGTATATCAAGGCGACAAGTGAGAAGCTCAAAGAATACCTGTTCTATGTTCGCAAGGTGCGCATCCTCTATTTGCTGCCAGTCAACGAAGAGCTGATACAGGATACGCTGATCGTTCCCGGAAAAGTGCTTACCGAGAAAGACGTGGAGCGCGACGCCTTTGTCAATCTCTATCTCCGCTTTCTGCGCGACGGCAATCTGAAAGCGGCGCTTCACTCGGTCGTTGGCTCCTGCGAGTCCACCAGCGTGCTGCAAATGATACAAGCTGTTCAAAAGAAAGACTACGGTCTGGCAATTACGATCTTCCAACGGCTCGTCAAGGGAACACGTGCATATTTCCTGCCCGAGAACCCTTTGGCTAACTTCTATTATGCCGTAGCCCTCTACCTCGACAAGTCTGCCGCTGCCATGAAGAAAACAGAGACGATTCTGCGGAGCAAAGAGATCTACTTCAGCTATCTCGCCGCGGAGAACGTCATTCTGACGGCTAAGCTTGGGCAGTCAGCATTAGACAACTGCATCGTCAGGAAAGCCGACAGCGCACCTTTGGAGAATATACTTTACTATTTTGCTCTGAAGCATTTCCATGTAGTGAAGAACAGGGAACTGCTTGAGGACTTTGATTCGTATGTTCAAAAACAATTAGACAGAGGACTGAGTCTGCTCAAACTGGAGATGAGCGCAGACTTTGACTTCCTCAAGGACGAGCAGGCCGCTTTGGAGAAGACAACCGGCATGCACCCCTCGCTGCCCTACATCAAGGTGGTTCCGCCATGGGAGAATGTGCTCAACCAACTGCTTGAAGAAGAGACAGTGCACGGCAAAGGAGCAGAAAAGACGGGTCAGGGGAGTACTGAGCGCATTAGCTATCTTCTCAACCGGGACAGTCTCTACGTGCAACCTCGGTTGCAGAAAAGTCGTGACGGCATCTCCTGGTCGTCAGGACGCAACATCGCGATGGCCAGATTCCGCGACGGCGGTGCCCTGCCCTATACGCAGCAGGACCGTGCCGTGGCCTCGTTGGTGGTGGAATATAACTCGGGCTGGTATGGCAATACATCGTATGAACTCGAAGGGGCTGCCGTCGTCAACGCGCTTGCCGGGCATCCTTTCGTCTTTGACGATAAAGACCCGACGAGCCGTATTGACATCGTCAAGGAAAAGCTTCAACTGTCGGTGACACGCAACGAGCGGGGATATACCGTCAAGAGCAACATTCTCCTGAAGGATATGGACAGCTCCGGCTATGCTGTCTGCGAGGAGACACCCCAACTGCTCAAGGTTGTGAAGATCACGGGGAAGCAACAGCAGAACCTGAAATTGCTCAATTCCATCGGTACCTTCCCGCCCGAGGCTAAGGACAAACTCACGAAGGTGCTCGAAGCCTTCTCGCACAATATGGTGGTCATGGGCGATCTGCTGCAAAACACCAACATCAAGACGGTGGAGACCGACAGCCGCATTATCTTCCGCTTGCAGCCCAGTGAGGACGAGATCAACCTGCAACTGCTCGTCCGGCCGTTTACGAAGTGTCCACCCTATATGCGGCCTATGGAAGGCATGGAGATGATCTCCACCACCTATCAGGGCGAGAGTCTCCAGACACATCGCAACATGAAGGCCGAGGGCAAGAACCTCAAGAAGGCCTCTCAGTTGCTTAAGCCCTTTGAGGATGAGCAGGACGGTGACCACTGGGCACTGTCTATCGAGGAGTGTCTCAGCCTTCTCGACACGCTGCGCGAGCATCCCGACGATGGCATCGTGGAGTGGCCGGAAGGCGCACGCTTCACGGTACGACGCGGTAAACTCGTACCCAACGCCATGCATCTCGCCGTGAACTCCATGACAAGCTGGTTCGATATCTCCGGCAACATAGAGATCGGTGATGGAGAGAAGATGAAGATAGCGGAACTGATGGACAAGGTGCGGCAGGCCAAAGGCAACTTCATCCAACTCGGCGACAACGAGTATGTGGCTGTCAGTGAACAACTGCGGCGCCAGCTGGCCACACTCGACAAGATGAGCCAGCAGCAGCGCGGCCACCTGCGCATCGCTACCTACAACGCTCCGGCACTTGAAGACATGGAAGCGGCAGGCATCGACCTGGAAGCCGATCAACACTATCGCGACTTCATCCAGCGTGTCGAGGAGTCGGGTAACCTGAAGGTGCGTGTGCCCCGAAACATTAATGCTGAGCTGCGCGACTATCAGAAAGAAGGCTACGTGTGGATGTCACGACTGGCCTATTGGGGCGCGGGTGCGTTGCTCGCCGATGATATGGGACTGGGCAAGACGCTCCAGACCATCACCGTGCTGCTCAGCCGTGCCAAGGAGGGTGCCGCCCTCGTAGTGGTGCCCACCTCGCTCATCCTCAACTGGCGCGACGAGCTCGGTCGCTTTGCGCCGGGACTCAACGTGAAAATCCTCAACCAGGCCGGCGACGGCCGTAGCGGCATGGTCAAGGAGGCCACCGCCTTCGATGTGGTCATCACCACCTACGGCCTGCTCATCAACGAGGAGGAGAGCCTCTGTGGCCGGGAGTGGAACACCATCGTGCTCGACGAGGCACATACCATCAAGAACCGTGACACGAAGATGTCGAAGGCGGCCATGAAGCTAAAAGGCACCTTCCGCATCCTGCTCACCGGTACGCCGGTGCAGAACAACCTCAGTGAGATTTGGAACCTCATGCAGTTTGCCAATCCTAATCTGCTCGGCTCGTTCCAACAGTTCTCTGACCGCTTTATTGCGCCTATCGAGAAGCTCCACGACAAAGCTACGCAGCGTGTGCTGCGTAGCGTCATCTCGCCGTTTATCTTGCGACGGACGAAGAACGATGTGCTCAACGAACTGCCCGAGAAGACAGAGGTCACGCGCAAGGTGCAACTGTCTCCCGAGGAGTGGGCACTCTACGACAATATCCGGCAGAAGGCGCTCATCAACCTCGCTGACGGCGAGGCCACGCCGCTGCAGACGCTCACCGAGCTCACCCGCCTGCGTCAGGCTGCCTGCAACGCCCAGCTCATCGACAAGAAGTTGCGCATACCTTCATCCAAGGAGGCTGTCTTTCTGGAGATGGTCGACTCGCTCCACGACAACCACCACCGTGCTCTGGTCTTCAGCCAGTTCACTTCTCATCTGGCACTCATCCGCAAGGTGCTTGACAAGCGGGGCATCGAATATCTCTATCTCGACGGTGCCACACCGGCCAAAGAGCGTGACAAACTCGTTCATGAGTTCCAGACGGGCGACATGCCACTCTTCCTCATCAGTCTGAAAGCGGGCGGACTGGGACTGAACCTCACCGCCGCCGACTATGTCATCCACCTCGATCCGTGGTGGAATCCCGCCATTGAGGAGCAGGCCTCTGACCGTGCCTACCGCATCGGACAACAGAATCCCGTCACCGTCTACCGCCTCATCGCTGAGGGTACCATCGAGGAAAAGATCATCCAACTCCATCAGAGCAAGAAGTCACTTGCCGACGCGCTCCTTGAGGGCGGCGACCTTAGTGCCAAACTCTCCAAGGACGAATTGCTGCAACTGTTGCGGGAAAACAGTGTCAATGCCTAAATACAGTCTCACCCCCATACCCCTTCAGCCTCACCCCTCACCCCCTCTCCAAAAGGAGAGGGGGAGTGATTACCGCCAAAAGCTGAGGAAGTAGGAGGTGACGCGTCCCGTGTCACATAATCATAATAGTGGTTGTAAAACGCTTGACGCAGGTCAATAAAACTATGAATATGCAATTTTTATACCAATAGACTTTCTTTTCCTTTTGTATATTGATGCTAATTTTATACCTTTGCACGCCGTAACCAATAAAGGAAAAGAATGTTTAGGATACTCATTGTCTTGCTTGTCGGCATCGTGCTGGGCTTTGCGCTGCGGCGTGTGCTACATATCCGTCAGGTGGAGACAAGCGCTCATTATACTATCTGTGCCCTGCTTTTTGTCTTCGGACTGGGCTTAGGCTCCAACGACTCGCTGATGCACAACATCGGATTCTACGGCTTGGAGGCTGTTGTGGTGGCACTCTTGGGCATGGCCGGAAGCTATCAGTGTGGCGGGCATCTCTTCCATGGACGTATGCCTGCCTTCCATCCTGAGCAGTACGGGTAGCAAGCGTTATATGCCCATCGCCATCTTCCATGGTCTCTGTCTGGAAATCAGCGTGCCGATGCTTGTCACCTTCTTCTGTAGCGTGAATTTATAGTGGTCAAAAGGCTATTATGTAGTTGGTCAAACGCGTTTTTTAAATTACCACTCCTTATTGTTATCGTAGCAGGTCGGTGTAGAGAGCAGAGTGTTTAAAATGTCATTCCCCTCTCCTTTAGGATTAGAATTCTACCACGATTGCTTCCCGCGGCTGCAATGTGAGGTCGTGGGTGAGGTCGATCTTGCGTCCGGTGATGACATCGGTGGCTGTGGTGGCCTTGCCGATGACCTCAGCATAGCGGGCTACAGGCATGGTAGCCTCGGCGCGCTTGCCGTTGAGGATGGTCAGTGAAGTGCGGTTCCGGTACTGTCGTGCGATGACGTAGATGCCCTTATAGGGTATGAACTGCGTCTGCCTGCCCTTGCTGATGAGCTCGTTGCCCTGACGCCAGTGCAACAGTTTGCTCTCCCACTGGAACATGGCGTTCTCGGCTTTGGTGCGGCCTTCGGCGGTGAAGCAGTTATGCGTGTCGCCGGCGAAACCTCCGGGGAAGTCCTTGCGTACGTTGCCATCAGTCTCTTCCTTGGTGCCGCTCATCAGCACCTCTGTGCCATAGTAGAGCTGTGGGATGCGGTTTATCGTCAGCAGCAGGGCGAGAGCTTGTTTTAGGGCTGTGGAGTCTTTTCCGTTGCCTATGAAACGGTCGGTGTCATGGTTCTCGATGAAGGCCAGTACATGCGACGGGTCGGCATAGAGATAGTCGTAGCAGAGACTATTATATATGCGGTTGAAGCCTTTCCACCAGTCATCGGTCTCCTCGTGCTTGGCCTGGTTGAGTTTGTCGTAGAAGCTGAAGTCCATGACAGTCTTTAGGTAGCTGTTCATGGAACTTAGCTTGGAATCCTTCTGCCAGGCGGCGGTGTAGGCGGGCTCAGCGACCCATGTCTCGCCCACGGTGTTGAAGTTGGGATACTCCGTGTCAAGGGTCTTCATCCACAGTGCCATGGCCTTGCGGTCGGCATAGGGATAGGTGTCCATGCGTATGCCGTCGATGCCTATGGTCTCTATCCACCACTCGCTGTTCTGAATGAGGTAGCGCATGAGATGTGGGTTGCGCTGGTTGAGGTCGGGCATGGAGGGAACGAACCACCCATCGACGGTCTCTCGTTTGTCCACATCGGAAGCGTAGGGGTCGAGCACCGGCGTGAGCTTGTAACTTGTCTGCAGGTACTTGCTCTTGTTGTCGCCTGTACTTTTTCCCGTCATGGGGTCGTGGCCGTTGCCCTTCGCCTCGCTGAGCCATTCGGGTGAATTGAACCAATCTTTCGCAGGTATATCTTTCACCCAGGGATGTTCAAAGCCGCAGTGATTGAAAATCATGTCCATGACTACCTTGAGACCATGGGTGTGGGCCTCGCTGACGAGGCGCGCATAGTCTTGGTTGGTGCCGAAGCGTGGGTCTACCCGATAGTAGTCGGTGGTGGCATAGCCGTGGTAGGTGCTAAAGCCACCCTGGTCGGGCGAGTCGTTCTCAAGAATGGGTGTGAACCAAAGGGCTGTAACTCCAAGCTGGTTGAAGTAGTCGAGATGTTGCTCAATGCCGGCGAGGTCGCCGCCGTGGCGCAGGCTGGTTTTGGAGCGGTCGCAGGCTTGGTCGCGCATGCCCTTGACGACATCGTTCTTCGGGTTGCCGTTGGCGAAGCGGTCGGGCATGAGCAGGTAGAGCACGTCGGCGTTGGAAAATCCCTTGTGGTCCTCGCCACGCATGGCACGATCCTTGAGTGTGTAGCGCACCTTCTTGCCGTCGAAGTTGAGTGTCATCTGTCCGGCCTTGGCATCTTGCAGGTTGAGATAGACGAGGAGATAGTTGGGTGAGTCGAGGCGTACGATGGAGTCCACCTTCACGCCGGCGTAGTCGGTGGTGACTTGCTTGACGTTCTTCACATCCTTACCATAGACCATGAGCTGCAGGCACGGGTCTTTCATTCCCACATACCAATCTGTGGGGTCAATGCGGCTGATGGTGGTGGTGGCGGCACTGGCCGTGGCCATCATCAGCCCCAGTCCTAAAGTCATGATTGATTTCTTCATATTATCTATTATTTCATTTGCTCATTACGATCATGGCACTCTGTCCATTGACTCTGACGTTTCCCCCTCCATAGATTTTGCGGAGACCGGCCTCGTCGATCTGTCCGTTCTCGCATACCACGGTATAGGTGCTATCCTCGGGCAGGGAGACGGTGCGTGTGTCACGGTTACCGTTGAAGATCACATAGATGTCGCCCCAGCTGTCGATACCGGCAAGATCCTTCAGACGGAAGGCTACCAGGGCAGGCTGCGACGGCAGGAACTCCAAATGTTCACGCACTGCGGCTGCAGAGCCGAGATGGAAAGCCGGATGATGACGGCGTAGGGCGATGAGACGACGATAGTAGTCGGTGACGCCGGGATAGCGCTGCAGGTTGCCCCAGTCGAGGGCATTGATGCTGTCGGGCGAGTTGAAACTGTTGTGCACACCCTTCTTGTCGCGCAGCAGTTCCTCGCCACTGAGCATGAACGGCACACCCTGTGAGGTGAATACAATCGTCTGGGCGAGCTTGTCGAGCGCTTGCAATTCAGAGGAAGTGATGTTAGGGATGGACGCCTTCAATCGGTCGACGAGGCACATGTCGTCGTGACAGCTGACATAGGCAATCATCTGCATAGGCTCGGTGGCCCATGGTTCTTTGCTGTAGTTCACCTTGGTGTAGTCCACTTGCGGATGTGCGATCATGCCTGCGATGCCCGCCTTGATGCTCTCCTCGCTCCCCGGTATTCCAGCTAAGAACGCAGGCTTATGGTCATCGCTGAACGGCCCGCGTACAGCGTCGCGCAGGTCGTCGCAGAAGGCGGCGATACCCGGCATCCGCTTCATATTCACTTTCATGGCCAACTGGCCGTTGGGCAGGGCACAGCTGCCCGCACTCCAACCCTCACCATAGATGAAGATATTTGGATCGAGGGCGGTAAGCTCTTTGCGGATGGCGTTCATCGTCGTGATGTCATGCACACCCATGAGGTCGAAGCGGAAGCCGTCGATGTGATACTCCGTGGCCCAGTATTTCACGCTCTCGAGCATGAATTCACGCATGAGAGGTTTCTCCGAGGCGGTCTCGTTGCCACAGCCCGATCCGTTGCTGGGCTTACCGTTCTTGGTGAACCGGTAGTAGTAGTCGGGGTAGGTGCGTTGGAAGTTACTGTTGGCGAGGTCGAAGGTGTGGTTATAGACTACGTCAAGGATAACACGTATGCCAGCCCTGTGCAAGGCTTGCACCATCTCCTTGAACTCACGGATGCGTGTGGCGGGTGTGTAGGGGTCGGTGGAGTAGCTGCCCTCCGGGACATTGTAGTTCAGTGGGTCGTAGCCCCAATTGTACTGTGGCTTGTCGAGCTTTGTCTCGTCGACCGAGGCAAAGTCAAACGACGGCAGGATATGCACGGCGTTGATTCCGAGACTTTTGAGATAGCCCACTGCCCAAGGCTCTGACAGTGCCAGGAACTTACCCGGATGAGCAGCGTGGCTGGCGATGGAGAAGTCGCGATGGTGCATCTCGTAGATGACGAGGTCGGACATAGAGAGCGTGGTGAGACGGTGGTCATTGGCCCAACTCTCGGGGTCGGTCTGGTTTAGGTCGATGATGGCACCGCGCTGTCCGTTGACACCAACCGCTTTGGCGAAGACGCCCGGCGTGTCACCGCGACCGATGTTAAAGGTATAGAACTGTCCTTTGAGGTCGCCCTTGACGGTGGCAGTCCAACGGTTTTTGCCGTCGGCGCGCATCTTCACCGTGCGCAGAGGTTGACCGCCGAGACCGTCACTCCATAACGAGAGTATGGGGCGCTTGGGACTATTGAGATAAAAAACAGTCTGCTTGGGACTGTAGGACATCTCGCGAAAGACATCCTGCGCCCAAGCAGACATATTTGTTGCCAACATTGTAATTACAGTGATGGATAGTTGTCGAAAGTTCATAGTGTGTTGCTTATAGGTAATGTAGGAAGTGAAGGAAAAGCAGAAGGGCTACCGAACCGCTCTTTCCCCCTCCTTCGGGAGGGGGGTAGGGGGTGGGCTCTTTTACTTCGCCATCATGCTGACAGCGAACCCGCCGCCAGGTGCCTCGGTGAACTTCAGGGTGTCGCCCTTCTTCACCGTGCGCTTGGTGATGACGTAAGCCTTCGGGTTCTTGTCGTAGCTGGCGTTCTTGGCATCAGCATAGATGGTAGCCTCGTATTTGCGCCCCTTGTCGAGGAAGTCGAGTTTCACTGTGCTCAGGTGTCCGTGCTCGTCGCACTTGCCGGCGAGGAACCAGTTGTCGCTGCCCTTGGCCTTACGGGCTACGGTGATGTAGCGGGCGGGTTCAGCTTCGATATACTTACTGTCGGACCAGTCGGCGGCAACATCCTTGATGAACTGGAAAGCGTCGTTGTACTTGGCGTAGTTCTCAGGCAGATCGGCTGCCATCTGCAACGGACCCCACATGACGAGATAGAGGGCAAGCTGACCCACGAGTGTGGTACGTACATAGCTTGGGTTGTCGCTCCATGTCTTCAGCTGCGTCTCAAGGATACCCGGCGTGTAGTCCATCGGACCGCCCTGCAGACGGGTGAAGGGCAGGATGACGGTGTGGTTGGGATAGCTGCCGCCGAAAGCCTCATACTCCGTGCCGCGCGCACTCTCGTTGCCGACGAGGTTAGGCCATGTGCGGGCGATGCCGGTAGGGCGGGTGGCCTCGTGAGCGTCGACCATGATATGGTGCTTGGCAGCCTCGGTGACGCAGTAGAGATAGTGGTTGTTCATCGGCTGCGAGAAGTGGTGGTCGCCGCGGGGAATGATATCGCCCACGTAGCCACTCTTCACGGCGTCGTAGCCATATTTGTTCATCAAGTTATAGGCTGCTTCGAGATGACGCTCGTAGTTGACCACGCTCGAAGAGGTCTCGTTGTGCATCATCAGCTTCACGCCCTTGGAGTGAGCGTAGTCGTTGAGCGCCTTGATGTCAAAGTCGGGATAAGGAGTGACGAAGTCGAAGACGTAGTCCTTCCAGTGATTGGCCCAGTCTTCCCAACCGACATTCCAACCCTCGACGAGCACCTCGGACAGGCCGTTGGCAGCAGCGAAGTCGATGTATTTGCGCACCTCGGTGTTGTTGGCACCATGGCGGCCGTTGGGTTTCACCTTACTCCAGTCGATGCTGTCGAGCTTGATGGATGGATACTCATCGGTATAGTTCCATGAGTTGCGGCCGACGATCATCTCCCACCATACGCCACAGTACTTTGTAGGATGGATCCAGGAAGTGTCTTTAATCTTACATGGTTCGTTGAGATTATAGATGAGGTTGTTGGCTTCGGAGAGCATGTCGCGGGCATCGTCGCTCACGGCTATGGTGCGCCAAGGCGTATTGCAGGGTGTCTGCATATAGCCTTTTATACCTGTAGCATCGGGTGTGAGCCAGCTCTCGAAGACCATGTTCTTGTCATCGAGGTTGAGGTGCATGGTGGCGTAGTCGATGCAGGCTGCCTCGTGAATGTTGATATACAGTCCGTCCTTGGTCTTCATCTGTAAGGCAGTCTGCACGCCGGTGGGCGAGAAGACTGCCACGGAAGAGTTGTTCCAGTTCACGGCATCGTGGAAACGGGAACGGATCTCACTGAGCTTGCTCTCCTGAGTCTCCTGCTCCTGGGTGTCGTAGTCGCCGGGCAGCCACCAGGCGGTGTGATCACCGGTCATGGCAAACTGAGTGTGCTCGTCCTTGATGACGAAGTAGACCAGCGAGTCCTGCTGTGGGAACTCATAGCGCAGACCCATACCTATATTATATACACGGAAGCGGATCGTCATCTTGCGCTTGGTGGCAGGCTGCGTGAGGTTTACTGCCATCTCGTTGTAGTGGTTGCGGATCTTGGCATACTGTCCCCATACGGGAGTCCAAGTCTCGTCGAAAGTCGATGTCGTGCTGCCGGTCTCTGTGAAGCCATCCATGAGACTGGTCTCGCGCATGCCCTTGCTGGTATGTTTGTCCTTGGCGAGTTCCAGGCCGAGGTGGGAAGGGTTGACGACGGCCTTGTTCTTATAGGTCATTTCGTAAGTGGGCACGCCATTGCCGGTGAGCGAGAAGGTGAGACTGACGTTACCGTCAGGTGACTTCACCGTCTGTGCCAAGGCTGTCAAAGACATGAGCAGTGCCAGTGAGATGATGCTTGCTATCTTGTTCATATCGTATACTTGATAACGTTTACAATTTATCTTTTTACTTTTTTACCTTTCTCCAAAGGTGTTGGTGCGTCCGCTCTGGTTGACGAGTTCCTTGACGTTGGACATGAGGTTGTTGTTAGCCATGAGGTCCTCGATGTTGAGGTGCATGCGGTAGCGCCAGTAATGCTTCGGGTTAGCCGGGATGTTGATGCGCTCTGCGTTGGCATCGGGCAGACGCAACTTGTCGTCAATGGCCAGCCAGTCCTGAATGCCCAGGATGCAGAGTATAGAAGGTGAGGTGAGCTGGCGCGAGACGATGTCGCGGGCCAGCCAGCCCGGCAACGGATGCGGGGCAGCACCGCCACGGTAGAGCATGTTGTTGTAATAGTCCTGTGTGCGCTCGTAGTTCTCGTCCCACCACTGTCGCAGTGTCGGCATGTCGTGAGAGGAGAAAGTGCAGACCGAGCGATAGGGATTGCGGGAGAGGTGACCGAAGCGTACGTGCGGGTCTTTCGGCATGGACTGGATCTCCAGCGAGAGGATGCGCAACTCGTTGATGACCCATGGCACACAGTCGGGTACCATGCCGAGGTCTTCGGCACAGACAAGCATGCGTGTGGCCTCGACTAAGCGTGGCAGCTTCTTCATGGCCTCGCGATACCAGAACTGGTTGTTGCGGCGATAGAAGTAGTCGTTGTACAGGCGGTTGAAAGCACCCTTGTCATTGTCGTAGAGACTCTCGTAGATGAAACTAAACTGTGCCGACACACGTGGATGGAACTTCGAGGCATCCTTGGTGTCGCGCACGAAGAGCACGTCGCTGATCATGGCATAGAGACCATCGCGGATGTTGAGTTCGTCTTGGTCGGTGACATCGGCAAAGGCTTTCTCCACCTTGCGCTGCGTGTCGTACTCTGGTTTCATCTTGTAGCGCTCACCGTCGAGGCGGTCGAGGTACTTAGCCTTCACGTCATTGGCCTTCTCATGGAACATGCGGTCCAGCGTCCAGTCGGTGATGAACGGTGTGGTGAAGCGCTCCTCCTGGAAGTTGAGGCCATAGCCGCGGATCTCGTCGGCTGTCATGCCAAGGGCGGGAGCAAACTGTCCGAGCAGACCATGTACAGAGTTGATAGGAATTTCCCAAATGCGGAAGAAGCCGAGCACGTGGTCGATGCGGTAGGCATCGAAGAATTTTGCCATATTCTGGAAGCGGCGTACCCACCACTGGCAACCGTCCTTGAGCATCTCGTCCCAGTTGTAGGTGGGGAAGCCCCAGTTCTGTCCGTTGACAGAAAAGTCATCGGGCGGTGCGCCGGCCTGTCCGTTGAGGTTGAAGTAGCGGGGCTCCATCCACACGTCGCAGCCATAGCGGTTCACGCCGATAGGGATGTCGCCCTTGAGAATGACGTGATGCTTGCGGGCGTAGGCGTGCGCCTCGTCGAGCTGAGAGTTGAGGATATACTGGACGAAATACCAGAACTCCACCTCTTTATATAGCTTACTACGGCTGTTGGAGAGTTCCTTGCGGTCAGCCTCGTTCCAAGTGTTGTGGTCGGGCCATTGCGAGAAGTCGGCCGTACCATACTTGTCGCGTAACGTAGCATATTGAGCGTAGGGCACAAGCCACTGCTCGGTCTCGTGGAAGAACTCGTGATATTTCTTAGAGCTCATCATCTGCTTGCCTTCCTGGGCGAAGAGCTGACGGAGATAGTCGAGCTTGGCATTGTTGACACGCTCGTAGTCGATCTGCTTCAGACCGTTGAGCTCGACACGAAGTTTCTCGAAGCGGTCGCGCTCCTTGGCATCCTTCAGCTGTGGCAGTTGCGTGAGATCGACATACATCGGATGCAGTGCAAACACGCTGATGCAACTATAAGGATAGGAGTCGGTCCAGGTGTGGGTGATGGTGGTGTCGTTGATAGGCAGGATCTGCAGCACGCGCTGCCCGGTCTTGTCGATATAGTCGATCATCTTCTTCAAGTCACCGAAGTCGCCCACGCCGAAGCTGGTCTTGGAACGCAGCGAGAACACCGGCACGAGTGTACCGGCAATCTTTGTGTTATAGATGGGCATATAAGCCTCGTTGAGATCGTAGACTACGACCTCACCGTCTTTCAATGCCGGCAATTCGATGGTGCGGTTGTTGCTGCACTCCCACAACGGAGTGACGTCCTTCTTGCTGTCGAGAGCGGCGAACTTAAACTCCATCTCGCCCTCAGGGAAGTCGTCGGCATTGAGGTCCACAACCCATTCGTTGATGTTGTGCTCGGTCATCTCCACGGCTTTGGTAGAATCCCAAGCGCCTAATGCCTTGTTGCTGCCGATGATGGTGAGACGCTCAGAAGAGCGCAGCTGAGGAGCACGTACGATCAGACGCACGGTCTTGCTGAATGATGAGGAGGGAAGCGCATGGAGCGTATGAGGACAGAGACAGTCAGTGAAAGCTGAACTGTAGAAATAAGCGTCCTCAGGGATGTCGGACCAATGGTCATACATCGTGTAGCTCTTGCCTTTTGAGGTGTTGAGCTCCAGCTTGTGATGCACGGTGGTCCACTCATGGCGGTGCTCACTGCCGATGGCATCCACACTATAATAGTATTCCAATACTTGAGGGGTGTCGGGGATGGTCAGCTTGCACGTCCATCGTGCACCGTCGGTGGTGCCTAAGTGGTATTGTGCAATGGATCCATCCTTCACAACGTTCAAGACCAGTTCTTCTCCGAAGACAGTCTTGTAGTCTATGCTAAATATTAAGTTCATAGAGCTTTAGGTTTTTATTCTATTTATCTATTTAGGCTCAAAATTACTAAAAAAGAAAGAAGCTTGAGTCGCTGTTTTGCACAAACAGAAGAAAAGAATGTGCAAACGATTGCAGTGACTTGCTTTTGTCTTGATGGCAAAGCTTGCTTCCATTCTTTGTCGTGTGTTGTCAGAGGATGTAACTTGTCGGGACTAAAGTCAAACGCTGTAAGAGAAGAGGTAGGGGGCTATTTATTGAAGAGTTGAATGCAGAGGCTGAGGCTTTGTCTGTCGGTGGTCAGCGCGTAGCGGCTGTGTTCCTCCGTGATCTTATCGCCGAGCCAATAGCCTAAGAGCGTGCTGCCCACGCCGATGGCGGCTCCGGCCGTTACATCTTGCCAGGCATGGCGGTTGCGCGCTACGCGGTCGACGGCGACTCCCGTCGCTACGGCATAACCAGCCACGCTGATCCAGGGAGATACATGGCGGTACTCCTTGTCGAGGATGACGGCGCCGGTGAAGGCCAATGCGGTGTGCCCGCTGGGAAAGGAGTGGTTGTCGGTCCAGTCGGGTCGCCGCTCATGGATGCTATGCTTGAGCGCCCAAGTGGTACCGACAGAAAAGGCGTAGGACACGGCCGTGTTGACAGCCAAACGTTTCCAACTGCTCCCGGTCTCCACACCACACGCCTTGAGCGCAAACGCCGAGGCGACGGGCACGAAACGCAGTGCGTCGTCGGGTTCGTCGCCATGGTAGACCCGCTGTGCCCATATGGACACGGCGAGCAATAGGGATAGGGCAAAGCCCAAAAGTCTTTTCATCTTTCCTAAATTTTGATAGAGAGTGCATCAAAGAAAAGCCTGTCGTTTAGTTATCCTCCTCCCCTCGGGAGGGGCGGGTGTGGGCTTTTCCCTCCCCTGAGAGGGGCAGGGGTGGGCTTTCCTTATCTCTCTTTGATGGCGCTCACGCTCAGTGCACCGAAGATGAGTGCGACACCGGCCACAATCATCATGTGACTCTGTACACTGCCTACAAGCGCCAACAGCGTGCCACCGATGGCGGCTGCGACGATCTGCGGGATGCAGATGGTGCCGTTGAAGAGACCCAGGTAGGCGCCCATATGACCGTAGCCCTGCAGTGCGTTGGTGACAAAGGTGAACGGCATGGCAAGCATGGCGGCCCAAGCACAACCGATGAGCAGGAACGGGATGAACAGCAGGTACTGGTCATGGATGAAAGCACAGGAGGCGAAGCCGATGCCACCTAAAAGCAGACTCACGGCGTAGGCAACTTTGCGGTTGGTGAACTTCGGCAGGATAGGAGCCCAAATCACGGAGCCGATGGCCTGTACGGCGAAGAGGATGCCTACCCAGTTGCCTGCAGCCTGGTAGCCCTCACTGGTCACGTCGGTGGTTCCCCAGCAGTTGTCGGCTACGGTGCCGTTGGTGTATGTCCACATATACATGAACGCAAACCAGCAGAAAAATTGCACAAGGCCTACTTTCCAGAAGGTGGCGGGAGCGTTCTTCAACAATGTCAGCCAGTTACCGCTGCCTTTCTCTTCTTCCTTGACGTCTTCCTTCACGCCGTTGTATTCCTCGTATTCCTTTGGATTCCATTCCTTTACCTTAGCGACGGTGTAGATGACGCAAAGGATGAGAATGGCAGCTCCGACATAGAAACTGTAGATGACAGAGTCGGGAACGACACCCTTGGGCGCCGTGTTGGCAATGCCTAAGAGCGCAAAGGCAAAGGGGAAGACATAGCCTACCAGTGAACCGGCGTTGCACAAAAAACTCTGGATGGAATAGGCGGCAGCCTTCTGCTTCTCGTTGACCATGTCGCCCACAAGCATCTTAAACGGCTGCATGGCCATATTAATAGAGGTGTCGAGGAACATCAGTGCAATCAAACCGAAGGCCATGGCTGTAGACACGGTCATGCCAAAGGAACCGGAGTTAGGCAGCAGACACATTACCAGTACGGCAATTGCGGCACCGATGAACAGATAAGGGATGCGACGACCGAAACGGCACCAGGTCTTGTCGGAACAGGTACCGACAATCGGTTGTACGATGATGCCCATTAATGGTGGTAGTATCCAGAAATAACTCAAGCTGTGCGGGTCAGCGCCTAACGTGGCAAAGATCCTGCTGATGTTTGCACTCTGCAGTGCATAGGCGATCTGTACGCCGAAGAACCCAAAGCTTAGGTTCCACAGGCCCCAGAAAGATAGATTTGGTTTTTCTTTCATATCGTGATTTCTTTTGATTGTGCGATAGTATCTTCTATAGTTTCTATGGATTCTATAGTCTCTGTGGATTTTATAGTGTCTATAGTCTTCTATAGCTCTTATAGCCTCTTCCTTATCTTGTCGTGCCGCGGATGATCAGCCTCGTGCGCACGACGCGCTTGATAACCTTATCCATAGGTATCTCTCCTTCTACCTTGCTGATGAGGATGTCGGCAGCCTCCTCACCGACGAGTACGCCACGCTGCTCCACGGTGGTGAGCATTGGGTCGCAGGCTACGGCACGCTGTCCGTTGGTGAAGCCACAGACAGAGATGTCCTGTGGCACTCGGAAGCCCATGCGCTTGGCGGTATACAGGATGCCGATGGCGGTGTCGTCGTTCACGGCAAAGAAAGCGTCGGGCTTCTCGTCCTGCGAGAGTAAATCGGTCGTGATGGCCTCGGCCTCGGCACGGTTGTCGCAGATGCGGAACATCTTCTTGTCGGGCTCCAAGCCGTAGCGCAACAGGGCGTCGCGGTAACCGTTGTAGCGGTTCTTCGAGATCTCAAGCGTCATCGGCGACATGTAGCAGGCAATGCGGCGGCAACCGGTCTCGATGAGATGGCTCACGGCATTAAACGCTCCCTGATAGTCATCGACGACGACGCGGCTACAATCCACGCCGGTGCAGATGCGGTCGTAGAACACCAAGGGCACACCACTGTTGATGAGCTTCTTGAAATGGTCGTAGTTCATTGTGTCCTTGGCCTGACTGACGATGATGCCACAGACCTTGTTCTGGTAAAACTTATCGCAGAGGAGCGTCTCGCGGTCGTATTGCTCGGCACTCTGTCCCACCATGATGGTATATCCGCGCGACATAGCCTCCTGATCAATGCCACTAAGTATCGAGGAGAAATAGAAGTGCTCGAACTGCGGTACGATGACGCCGATGATCTTCACGGGTTTTGTGCGACTATTGCGCAGGTTCTCTGCAATCACGTTGGGGATATAGTTATGCTCACGGGCGTATTGCTGTATGCGCTCGCGCTGCTCATCACTGATGCGGGAACTGTTTTTCATGGCTCTCGACACAGTGGCCACCGACACGCCAAGAGCCTTGGCGATGTCCTTCATGGTGATAGGTGCTGATTGTTCCATTGTCAAATTTAGGTTGTATGGCAGACTTGCCGCAATGGATTGCATGACCATTTTCGGGCGTGCAAACCTTCTGCGCCTTGCTTTTGCTCTGTATTTATGCTTATACTTGCTTTATTGATGCTTGTGCTTGCTTTTCACATGTACTTGCAGTGCAAAAGTAGCAAAAAAAACAGGAGCCCTTCTATATGTGCCATGATATTTTAAGGATTGTTTACGCAAACGATTGCACAAGCGGCATGTGGCTTGCAGGTAAGCGGCGTCTGCGCAGGTTAGTACAAAGGTTAGCACTGGTTAGTATAAAGGTTGGCGCAGGTTAGCTCTGTTCTGTACGATGCTGCTGAGCAGCATCAACCTGAACCCAGCGCACCCTTGTCTTCCCTGCTTTCCCTCTTTTCCTTTCTTTTCCTTCCTTTCTTTTTTCTCTTTCCTCCCTAAATTTTTTCCCGCAATCCTTGTCGCCTATTTCTTTTTGCCTTATCTTTGCAAAAACCGAAGAAGCAAAGATTGCCTATGGACGAAGAGACGCTGAAGAAAAAACTGAAGTACGCTGGACCGAAGATTGCCTCCATGAACCGGCGCTTGCAAGACCACGACTACCAGGCGCGTCAGATCTATCTGATCACAATGTGTGTGGAAAGACGGCGGCCACTCTTTGGTGAGGTGGTTGGCGACGCGCACCAACCCTTGGGTGCTCCAGATGCTCCGCGTCTGTTGCCCAGCGCTCTCGGCGAGGCCATCATCCAGAACTGGCAAGGGATGCTGGCACGGATACCGCAGATGAAAGGCATCGTCTTTCAACTCATGCCCGACCACTTCCATGGCATTCTCTTTGTCACGGAGCCTCTCTCCTGCTCCTTGGGTAAGATACTCAACGGCTTCAAGGTAGGCTGTAGACATGATTACCTTGCACTTTGCCCTGATGAGTACACCGCAGACAAACAACGTCAGCATCAGGATGAACACCGAAAGGATCGCCGTCATGGCATCCTCTTTGAAGTCAACTACAACGATAAGATACTTCTCAGGGAAGGGCAACTCGATGCCTGGATACGCTACGTCATGGACAATCCCCGCCGCCTTCTTGTCAAGCGCGAGCACCCAGAGTTCTTCCGTGTCCAGCGATCGTTGGAATGGAAGAGCATGACTTTCTCGGCTCTTGGCAACCGCTTCCTCCTCCGTAAGCCCTTCCTCATCCAAATACAGTGCTCACGAAGTCTCACAGAGGAGCAGATAGAGGCGGAGAAGGCAAAGGCGCTGGCACTCTGTCGTCAAGGTGCTATCCTCGTCTCGCCATCGATTTCCCCGGGTGAGAAAGCTATCATGCGGGCGGCCTTTGAGGAAGGCTTTCCGGAGATCATCCTCAAGGACAACGGCTTTGCTCCTTTGGCAAAGCCGTCGGGCAAGAGCTTCGATGCTTGCGCACTCGGCCAGCTGCTCTTCCTCGGTCCCACCTATCACAGCAATGAGCACAAGACTATCAGCCGCTCGGAGTGCCTTGGACTCAACGACATCGCACGGCGGCTGTGCGAATAGGAAAAGAGGCCAGCCCTAATTGGGGCTGGCCTCTCCTTATATGTTTATATGTAAGCGGTAAAAACTTACTTCTTGGCGATCGTGCAGAAACCATGTCGCACGTATGTGCAACTTGTGAAAGCTTCCAGTACCTTTTTACACTATTGCAAACGTTTGCACGGATAAAACTGTGTTTTTACCGGAAAAAATCAACAAATATAAGTTAAAGAAAGTACTTTTGCACATGAAGATGAAGCCTAAGACTGCTCACGCAACTATATATTATATATAATAAGGAGGAACCTAAACAGCAGCCACGTGACCACGGGATGGCCGGAGACATCATCGACAAGGTAGATAACTAAAAACAATGCAATAACATTAAATGAATATCCGCAATCATCCAAATTAGCAAAGTTTACACTGCCTGGACAATCCTTGGTATAAAAATTGTGGGCTTATATTTGACTATTGGAAAGGAATGATTATGAA